>JAESFG010000114.1_pt1 | contig 272094 bp, 267 predicted proteins | sample 9269371 | NCBI WGS metagenome assembly JAESFG01 (sample SAMN14506227, study PRJNA617093) | algae metagenome | isolation source: Aetokthonos hydrillicola CCALA 1050 (B3-Florida) and co-occurring... | place: USA: South Carolina | collected 2013-01-01
CTGACGCCGGAGGCGCGCGAGGCGCGCATCGACGTCGCCGAGACCGAGCTCGTGCCGCTACTCGCCGCCTTCGTCGGGCACGGCATCCACCACATCCTGATCGGCACCGACCACATCCTGTTCGTCGTCTCGCTCCTGCTCGCGTCCGTGGTGGTGCGTCGCGACGGGCGGTGGGAGCCGGTCGAGGACCTGCCGGGGGCGGCGCTGGCCACGGCGAAGGTGGTGACCGCCTTCACGCTCGCCCATTCGGTGACGCTGTCGCTCGCCGCGTTCCAGATCCTCTCGCTGCCGTCGCGCCTCGTGGAAAGCACGATCGCCGCCTCGATCGTGGTCGCCGCGCTCAACAATGTCCGGCCGGTGGTGACGCGCCGGCTCTGGATCGCCGCCTTCGCGTTCGGGCTCGTGCACGGCTTCGGCTTCGCCTCGGTGCTGGGCGACCTCGGCCTGCCGACCGAGCGCACGCTGCTCGCCCTCTTCGCGTTCAATCTCGGCGTGGAAATCGGCCAGCTCGCGGTCGTCGCCGCGGTGCTGCCGGTGCTCTATCTCTGCCGCCGCCAGCCGGCCTATGCCCGCCTCGCCCTGCCGATCGGGTCGCTCGCGATCGGCGCCGTAGCGCTCGCCTGGCTGATCGAGCGGGCGAGCGGGGTGGCGATCCTCTCCGCCTGAGCCGGCCCTCCGTCGCTGTTAAAGGAACTTGAGCGACACAGCGTCCTGGCGCTCGGGCGAGGGCGGGTAACCGTCCTCGACCGGTCCGCAATGATCCGGATCGCCGGTCAGTGACAAAGTCACAGACCGCGCCGCCGCGCCGGAATTTCCTCCCCCGCGTGCCGGCCCATTGCGGACCGGCCGTCGAGGAGGGAACCATCATGACCAAGAACATGGGCGGACTGGACCGGGGCTTCCGCATCGTCATCGGCATCGCCCTTCTTCTCTTCGCCGCGACCGGAACGCCCGCGACCGGCTGGAATGCGATCGGATGGATCGGCGTCGTCCCGCTCGTGACCGCGCTCGTCGGCTGGTGCCCACTCTACACGGCGCTCGGCCTGCGCACCGGGGGCACCGCCTGACTGTCGCGAGCTCGAGCACTTAGGGCGCGACTTTCCGGCCGCATTCAGACAAAGCGATCAAGAACCGGAAGAAGCCCACAACGATATTGCGCGGGGGGGGGGGGGGGATCATGTGTCGACTTCGGTACCCTCTTGAACGGGCGCTTCTCCCATCGCCCGAGCGATGTCGGACCCGACCCGATCCGCTGCCCGCCGGAGCGGGTCGTCGGCGAGATGCGCATAGCGCGCCGTGGTTGAAGCCTGGGTGTGGCCGAGCAGGCGACCGATAATGGGCAGGCCAAGTCCGGCGGCGGCGATGAACGACGCATTGGTGTGCCGAAGATCATGTAGGCGCACGCCGGACAAACCGGCCCGCTCGCAGACGAGCTTCCAGGGACGCTTCAGATCGCTGCGCGGCTTTTCGTAAGGCTGCCCAGCGCTATCGCCAGGGATGACGTAGGTTCCGACGCGCGGTAGCTCGGCCAGGATCGCAAGCGCCGGACCATTGAGGATTATCACCTTCCGGCCCGTCTTCGTGTCCGGCAGGGTCAAGAGGCCTCGCTCGAAGTCGACCTCCGTCCAGCGCAGGTTCAGGATTTCACCGAGCCTCGCGCCGGTGAGAACCAGGAGCCTGATGGCCGCCGCGACAGACGGCGCGATATGGACCCGGCGGTTGCCCGGCTTCGGCGCATGCTTCACCTTCTTGTCCGCCGACGGCTCCCACGCGATCCCAACTGTTTCGGCCTCGCGCAGCGCGCTTCCAAGACGGTCGAGTTCCTCCGAGGTGAGAAACCGCTCGCCCGCGTTCGAGCGATACTTCTTGACCCCCAAAGCCGGGTTCGAGCCGACCAGCTTTCGAGCAACCGCAAACGAGAAAGTGGCGGAGAGAAGGGCAACGACCTGGTTGGCGACACCTTTGCCACCCCTGACGATGGCGCGGCCCTTGAAGCCTGTCTTCTTGTCGCAGGCCGTCTTCCCTGCGGCTACGTCACGCATCGCCTTCTCGATATCGACGGCGGTGACGCCGGCGATCTTGCGAGCGCCGAGCAGCGGCTTGATGTGACGCTCGATGCGGCTGCGGTCGGTGACGAGGGTCCGCGGCTTCTTCAGCGCGCAACCTTCCTCAAGGTAGAGGTCGCACAGTTGCGCCACGGTCATCGCTTCTCGGGCGCGCGCCTTCTCCATTGCGGGGTCGCCACCGGCAGCCGCTGCCCCGAGCTTCGCCTTCGCGTCGCGGCGGGCTTCGTCGGGCGTGCGCCTGCCGACCGGATAAAGCGTCAGCCGTCGGGTTGGCGCACCGCGTCCGTTGCCGGCACGATATTGCACCACATAGCTGGCGGCGCCGGAGGCGCGCACGCGGACGCCGAACCCGGACACTTCGGTGTCCCAGACGAAAACCTCTTCACCCGCTGACCGGAGCCCATCGATGACGCGCTTGGTGATCTTCGCCGTCGGCATAAGTCCCGCTCCGCGCCGACCGGGAAGCACGGGGGAAGCACCCGCGAAGCCACTCCCATCAATCAGCAGGAAGCACGGTATCTGAAAGACGCTTGATTGACAATATGTTATGGTAGGCACTCCCTCGCCGGACCACGCAGGGAAAGCGACTTCCCTCATATTCGTAATGCGAGGGTCGGGGGTTCGAGTCCCTTCCGCGGCACCATTAACTCGGCTGATTCAAAGGTGAAAGTTGGCGCCCGCCACGGGGAGCCCGGCGATTTGCTGGCTGTGCGGGAAGCAACCGGGAAGCAACGGGCGATTTGTGCCGGGACCTGGCCCCGTTGGATATCTTCCGCAGAGACGTGTTGTTCGGCAGGCGGAGCGGCCATGTCCGGTGTAGCCGCATCGCGGACGCGGAGCCGGGCAACCCTTGATCGAGACACCCACCCTGATCCGGTGGACTGGCGGTGACGATGGTCGCCGGGCGCGAAGTCCAGTGAAACGTGGTCCGCGCGGCCACGCGCGATTCTCGCAGAAGGTACACGGCTCGTCGGACCGGAGCTTGAGCGCCGGCGCCGTGGCTCACTCAGTGCGGGTGATCATGACGATGGTGGAGATCGGGATAGTGGGCGTGCCTGTGGCGCAGCGCCTCGTGGCGGTGCCGGTGGCTGTGGGGCTCACCAGGCGGGTCTCCTTCGGCGTGGGCATGCTGGTGGTGTTCGTCGTGGTCATGCAGATGGTCGTGCTCCATCGGCTCGTGCACGTGTTCATGTTCGTGCATTTCCGACAGGTGGAGGTAGACACCGATGCCCATGAGCACGCCGGCGATCACGAGCTGTACGGTCAAGGGTTCCCTGAAGATGAGGATCGCCAGCGCCGCGCCCACAAACGGGGCGGTCGAGAAATACGCTCCTGTGCGGGCCGAGCCGAGGTGGCGAAGCGCCAGGACGAACAGGACGAGGCTCACGCCATAGCCGAAAAAGCCGAGGATCGCGGCCGATCCCACGATCGACAGATCCGGCAGGGCGGCGCCTCGGGCCAGAGCCAGCGCGAAGTTCACCGCTCCGGCGACAAGACCCTTGATCATCGCGATCTGGACGGGATCGGCGGAACTCAGCTTGCGGGTCAAGTTGTTGTCGATCCCCCATGCGAGGCACGCGCCGGCGATCGCGAGCGCCCCGAGGCCCAGGCCACCAGGTCCGCCCTGCCATGACAGAAGCACCGCGCCTGCCAGTATGAGCCCGGCTCCGAACAGCAGCCGGCGATCCACATTTTCCCGGAACACGAGCCACGCGATGGCCATGGTCGCCAGGCCCTCCAGATTGAGGAGGAGCGACGCCGCCGAGGCGTCGGTGGTCACGAGCCCCACCATCAGCAGCAGGGGGCCCGCGATACCGCCGCAGACGACCACGGCCACGAGCCAGGGCAGATCGGTCCTGCCCAACGGCGTCTCCGGAGTTCCGAGCCCAAGCACGCGACGGCTCGCATGCACCAGCGCCAGTCCCGCGCCCGACCCTGCATAGAGCAGGCCGGCCAGCAGCCAGGGATCCATGTCGCCGCCCAGCAACAGCTTCGCCAGGGGCGTACTCGCTCCGAACAGCACGGCGGATGCGATCCCCATCGCGGGACCGCTCAAGCTGCTCGTCTGGTCCCCGGAACTCATCATGTCACCTGCGATTCCGCTTCGGCATGCTCACCGAGGTGATTGCTGCCCGATCAAGAACAAGACCACAAGACCGGCAACGGGCATGCGTGTGACCTGCGGTCGGTCGGGCTGCCGATGGGCCTCGACCGGCGATTGTTCCCTGAGGAGGTCGTGGAGGGCCACGCGTTCGACGGAGAAGAGGCCAATGATGAAGGCGCTTGCGGCGTTGGCCCCGAACGGAAGCGAGAGCGCGAAGGCGACGGCCGCGGGTCCCGCAGGCGGTTCCGTGGGAAAGGACCGCCTTGTTCGCCGGTTTCCCACGCAGCGCACTTCAAGCACGCCCTGACAGGGTGCCGTGGTTGAAGGCGGGCTAACTCTCAACCTGATCCCCCGGCTCCGGCTCGCCGAACCCGTGGCCGTCGTCCCTCAGCACCACGTAGATCGCCGGGATGACGAGCAGCGTCAGCGCGGTGGACGAGGCGAGGCCGAACACCATGGAGATGGCGAGGCCCTGGAAGATCGGGTCGGTGAGGATGAAGGCGGCCCCGATCATCGCCGCGGCGGCGGTGAGCAGGATCGGCTTGAAGCGGATCGAGCCGGCGTCGAGGAGCGCGCGGCGCAGCGTCACGCCGTCGGCCTGGCGGTGCCGGATGAAGTCGACGAGCAGGATCGAGTTGCGCACGATGATGCCGGCGAGCGCGATGAAGCCGATCATCGAGGTCGCCGTGAAGGCCGCGTTGAACCACCAGTGGCCGAGCACGATCCCGATCAGTGTGAGCGGCACCGGCACCAGGATCACGAGCGGCAGGCGGAACGAGCCGAACTGCGCGACGACCAGGAGATAGATCCCGAGGATCGCCACCCCGAAGGCGCCGCCCATGTCGCGGAAGGTGACATAGGTCACCTCCCATTCGCCGTCCCACAGCAGCGTCGGCTTCGTGTCGTCGACCGGCTGGCCATGGTACTTGATCGCGACCGGGCCGAGCGCGCCGAGATCCATCCTGGCGAGCGCGTCCTCGACCGCCAGCATGCCGTAGACCGGTGCCTCGAAGCGGCCGGCGAGTTCCGCCGTGACCATCTCGGCGGGACGGCCGTTGTGCCGGAACACCGGGAAGGACGCCGGTTCGCGGGTGACCGTCACGACGTCGCCGAGTTCCACGTTCTTGCCCTGCCGCACCGTGCCGCCGGCGGGCAGCGGGGTCGACAGGATCCGCTCGCCGAGCCGCTTGTCCGCCCGGCCGAGCGCGACCGAGATCGCGACCGGCTTCAGGCCGCCGCGCTGCGAATAGCCGACCTTCACGCCGCCCATCACGGCCGCGATCGTGTCGTAGACCGCGCGCTCCTCCACGCCGTGGAACTCGACCGCTTCCTGGTCGATGGCGAAGCGGACCCGCTCGGACGGGCGACCATAGCTGTCGTCCACGTCGACCACGAAATCGACCGCCTCGAACGCCTTGCGCACCGCCGCGGCGAGGTCCCGGCGGGTCGCCTCGTCGGGTCCGTAGACCTCGGCGAGGAGCGTCGCGAGCACGGGCGGGCCTGGCGGAACCTCGACCACCTTGATCGCCGTGTGCGGCGGGGCGTCGAGCCCGGCGAGACGGGACCGGATGTCGAGCGCGATCGCGTGGCTCGCGCGCGAGCGCCCGGCCTTCGGCGAGAGATTGACCTGCAGGTCCCCCTGCTCCGGCGCGGCCCTGAGATAGGCGTGGCGCACCAGGCCGTTGAAGTCGAACGGCGTGGCGGTGCCCGCATAGGCCTGCAGGCTGACGAGTTCCGGAAGGTCCTTCAACCGGTCGGCCGCCGCCCTCAGGACCCGGTCGGTCGCCTCGAGCGAGGACCCGCGCGGCAGGTCGATCACCACCCGCACCTCGGACTTGTTGTCGAACGGGAGCAGTTTCACGGTCACGTCGCGCGTGTCAAAGAGCACGCACACCGCGAGCGTGGCGAAGCCGACCAGCGCCAGGAACAGGCCCGAGCGCCAGCGCCCGGTCAGGACAGGCCGGGCGACCGCCGCATAGCCGCGCCCGAGCAGCCCCGGCCCCTCATGATGCGCGCCGCCGGCCGCGTCGCCGCGCCCGGCGATCTTCAACAGGAGCCAGGGCGTGATCGTCACGGCGACGAAGAATGAGAACAGCATCGCCATCGAGGCGTTCGCCGGGATCGGGCTCATATAGGGGCCCATCATGCCGCTCACGAACATCATCGGCATGAGCGCGACCACGATCGTCAGGGTCGCGACGATGGTCGGGTTGCCCACCTCGGCGACCGCCTCGATCGCCGTCTCCACGAGCCCGCGCTCGCCGCGCATGCCCCAATGGCGCACGATGTTCTCGACCACCACGATGGCGTCGTCGACCAGGATGCCGATCGAGAAGATGAGCGCGAACAGGCTCACCCGGTTGATCGTGTAGCCCATCAGCCAGGAGGCGAAGAGGGTGAGCAGGATCGTGGTCGGGATCACGACCAGCACCACGAGGCCGGCGCGCCAGCCGATCGCCAGCGACACCAGCAGCACGATCGAGACGGTGGCGAGCGCCAGGTGGAACAGGAGCTCGTCCGCCTTCTCGTTGGCCGTCTCGCCGTAGTTCCGCGTCACCACGACGTCGACGCCGGCTGGGACGATCCGCGCGCGCAGCGTGTCCAGCCGGTGCAGGACGTCCTCGCCGACCTTCACCGCATTGGCGCCCTGCCGCTTGGCGAGCGCGATCGAGACGGCGGGCCGCACGTCCAGGCCCCCGCCGGGCGCGCGCGTCATGGTCCAGCCGAAGCGCTCCGGTTCGGCAGCCCCGACCACCACGCTGGCGACATCCTTGACGTAGACCGGCCGGCCGTCGCGGGTCGTCAGCAGCAGGAGGCCGATGTCGGGCACGCCCCGCAAGGTCTGGCCCGCCACGATCGGAACCGCCTGTCCCTGGTCGCGGAAGGTGCCGACCTCGAAGGAGCGGTTGGCGTTGGTGAGCTTGTCGACGAGCTGGCTCAGCGTGACGCCGTAGAGCGCCAGGCGCTCGGGATCCGGCTCGACGCGGATCTCGTTCGGCGCGCCGCCCACGATGTAGTTGGTGCCGACATCATCGGCCTTGGCGAGTTCGTGCTGCAGTTCCTCGGCGATCTGGTAGAGCGCGTTGCCGTCATAGCCCTGGACGCCGGCCTTCGGCGACAGGGTGAGGACCAGGATCGCCACGTCGTTGATGCCGCGGCCGACGATGAGCGGTTCGGGAATGCCCTTCGGCAGGTCGGCGATGTTCGCCCGGATCTTCTCGTGAACGCGCAGGACGGCGGTGTCCTCGTCGGTGCCGACGAGAAAACGGGCGGTGACGAGCACCCGGTCGTCACGCGTTTGCGAATAGACGTGCTCGACACCCTTGATGCCCTTGACGAGCGTCTCGAGCGGCCGGGTCAGGAGCTCGATCGCGTCGGCCGCCTTGTAGCCGGACGCCTCGATCATGATGTCGACCATCGGCACGCTGATCTGCGGCTCCTCCTCGCGCGGCAGGGCCAGAAGCGCGAGCGTGCCGAGCACGAGGCTCGCCAGGAGGAGAAGCGGCGTGAGGGGCGAGCGGATGAAGGTCCGCGTGAGCGTTCCGGACAGACCGAGCTTCATGGCGTGACCACCCGGTCGCCCGGCTTCAGGCCGGACAGGATCTCCACTTCGGCGCCGCGGTTCTCGCCCGGTTGCACCACGATCTCGGTGCCGTCGGCGAGCCGCACGAACTGGACGCCCGCGCGGCGGTAGACGGCCGCGGCCGGGACGAGCATGGCCGGCCGCGTCCCGGTCGGGACCTCGACGCGGATACGCTCGCCGACGAAATAGTCGCCGAGCCCTTCCACGTCGATGTCGGCGACGATGCGGCCACCCTGGATTTCCGGATAGACGAGGCGAACCTTACCCTGGCGCCGGGTCTCCGCGCCGTCGACCGTGGCGGCGTTGCGGGAGGCGATCGCGACCGTGTCGCCGGCCCTGAGCGAGCCGGCATGGCGTTCCGGCAGATTGAGCCGCAGCACATACTGGTCCTGCGCCAGCGTCGCGATCGTCTCGCCGCCGAGCACGACGGCGCCCTCCGTTGCCTGCACGCGAAGGATGCGGCCGGCCGCGGGCGCCAGCACGGTGCCTTCTGTCTGCTGCTGCACGATGACGCCGCGATCGGCCCGCAGCGCCGTGAGGTTCCGCTCCGCCACGTCGAAGGCGGTGCGCGCCTGGTCGAGTTGGGCGAGGCTCGTCGTGCCGCGCTTCTGCAGTTCGGTGAGGCGGTCGAGGTCCACCTTGGCCTGGTCGCGCGAGGCCTGCTGCGAGGCGATGCGCGCGTCGACGGCGGCGATCTGCAGGAGGAGCTTCTCGTCGGCCACCACCGCCACGACCGCCCCCGCCGCGACCCGGTCGCCCTCGCGCACCTTGAGGGCCACGATCGTTCCCGGAATGCGGGCGCGGGCGGTCAGTTGATAGACCGGCTCGACGGTCGCGATCACCGCCTTGCGGTCCTCGACCGGGCGAAAGGCGACCACGGTTTCCGCGGCGAGGCCGGCGGCGGCCGACAGGGCGAGACCCAGCGCCACCGAGAGCGTCGCGGCCAGGACGGCAGGGGGAGAACGGTGCATGCGCATTTCCCTTCGTGAGGCACTTGCGCATTTAATTAGCTGTAGCTAATTTAGCAAGTATGCAAATACTCGAACTGAAGGCCAGCGTCGACAAGGCCGAACGGCTTCTGAAGGCGCTGGCGAACCGCCAGCGGCTGATGATCCTGTGCGAACTGCACCAGGGCGAGCGGTCGGTGGCGGAGATCAACAGCGCCGTGCCGCTCAGCCAATCCGCGCTCAGCCAGCATCTCGCGCGGCTCCGCGAGGAAGGCCTGGTCGCCACGCGGCGCCAGTCCCAGGTGATCTACTACTCCATCGCCTCTCCCGAGGCGGCCCGCGTGGTCGCCTTGCTGCACGACATCTATTGCGGCGCCCCCGAGGCCCGCTGACACCCCTCCCCGCCAAACCCAGGAGACCGACATGTCCATCGACCGCATGGTTCTCGCCTTCGCCGGCATCATGATTCTCGGCAGCCTTGCGCTCGCCGAACTGCATTCCGTCCACTGGCTCTGGCTCACCGCCTTCGTCGGCGCCAACATGCTGCAGGCCGCCTTCACGGGCTTCTGCCCGCTCGCCATGATGCTGAAGCGCATCGGCGCCCGCCCCGGCGTCGCCTTCGAGTGAGGCGACCGCCGCGCCCCGACGGTCAGGCGGTTCCGCCCGGGCGCGCGAAGGCGGTGAAGGCGTCGAGCGCGTGGCTCGCATACATGACCGAGGGGCCGGCACCCATATAGACCGCCATGCCGAGGGTCTCGATCACCTCCGCCTCGGTCGCGCCCTGTTCGGCCGCGGCCTTGGCGTGGAAGGCGATGCAGTCGTCGCACCGCACGGCCACCGAGATGGCGAGCGCGATCAGCTCCTTGGTCTTGGTATCGAGCGCCTTGGGCGTCAGCGCCGACTGGGCCAGCGCCGAGAAAGCTTTCATCACGTCCGGGTGCCCGGACCGGAGATTGCGCAGCAGGCCGCCGAGCGTGCGGGTGGTTTCCGGCCAATTGTCGATCATGCGTCGTGCTCCCATCGCCGAGATGCGGCCACCGGCCGGGGCCTTTTTGCCCCGGCCGTCAGTCGCGCCGGATGGCCGTCCCGGCGCGGCGCCCGCCTGCGTGCCTCACGCGTCTTCCTTCATGGCCTTGAGCTTGTCGATGCCGAGCAACTGCAGCGCCAGCTTCTCGTAGAACGGCTCGGACGTCCCGGACCGGATCTTGCGCAGGAAGTATTTCTCGAAGCCGATCTTGGCGGCGTGCACCCAGCGGCCCGACGCCGACCAGTTGACGTTGCGCGGCGGGATCTGCGGCTGGGCCACGAAGGCGACGCCCGAGTCCCCGAAGTCGGCGAGGCAGACCGCGTTCCACGTCCCCTGCGCGTTCGGCCGCTCGCCTTTGACGAGACGATCGATGTTGTGGGCCGTCGCCGTCACCATGGACTCGATCATGAAGCCGGTCTTCGGGACGCCGACCGGTACGGCCGTCTTCCCGATCGGCGGAATGGCGACGCAGACGCCGATGCCGAACACGTTCGGATAGGTCGGGTTCTGCTGGTGCTTGTCGACGATGACGAAGCCGCGCGGATTGACCAGGTGCTCCACGCCGCGCACCGCCTCGACGCCCCTGAACGCCGGCAGCATCATGGCGTAGGTGAACGGCAGGTCGTGGATGGCCTTGCGGCTGCCGTCGTCGTTCAGCTCCTCGACGGTGATCGTGCCCGGCTCGACCTTCTGCACCTTGGCATTGGTCACCCACTTCACGTGGTGCTGGCGCATCTCGCTTTCGAGCAGCCCCTTGGTGTCGCCGACACCGTCGAGGCCGAGATGCCCGATATAGGGCTCGGCGGTGACGAAGGTCATCGGCACGCGGTCGCGCACGCGCGCGTCGCGCAAGGCCTTGTCCAGGACGAAGGTGAACTCGTAGGCGGGGCCGAAGCAGGACGCGCCCTGGACCGCGCCGACGACGACCGGACCCGGATTCGCGACCAGCGCCTTGAAGGCGGCCTCGGCCTTGAGGGCGTGGTCGATGTGGCAGATGGACTGGGTGTGGCCCTGCGGCCCGAAGCCCTCGATCTCGTCGAAGGCCAGGTCCGGTCCGGTCGCGATGACGAGATAGTCGTAGTCGACCATGCGACCGTCATTCAGTTCCACCCGGTTCTCGTCCGGCCTGACGCGCTTCGCCCCGCCGGCCTCCAGCCCGATCTCGTGCCGTGCGAAGACCGGCGCCAGGTCGACCTCGATATCCTCGCGGCTGCGCCAACCGACGGCGACCCATGGATTGGACGGCACGAAGGAGTACCGGTCGCCATTGTTCACGACGGTGACGCGATGGCCCCGCCCGAGCTTTTCCTTCACCTCGTAAGCCATGATGACGCCGCCGAGACCGGCGCCCAGAACCACCACGTGAGCCATTCGTCCCTCCCGCGGGCCACGCCGGATCGATACCGGCGAACCCTTCGTCGTTCTTGCAGTCCGACGAATATGCGCTATTTTCGTATTTGCGTAAGTACGCAGATTAGCGGAGCGCCTGTCCGGCGAAGGAGCCTCATCATGTCCGGCACGTCCCATCAGAAACCCGTCGCCACGCTCTCGGCGAGCGAGGTCAAGGCCCGGCTCGAACGCGGGGAGATTCGACTTGTCGACGTCAGGGAGCCGGACGAATGGGCATCGGGGCACATTCCCGGCGCGTTGCTCGTGCCGTTGTCCCGCTTCGAGGCCGAGATCGGCTCGGTGCCGATTGACCGGCCGGTCGTCCTCCATTGCCGGTCCGGGGCGCGCTCGGCGCGCGCCCTTGCCCTCTGCCGCACCCTGGGGCTCCAGCACGACTGCCACATGGAGGGCGGCATCGAGGCCTGGCGCGCCGCCGGCTATCCGACGACCCGCTAATGACCGGCGCCGGACGACGATTGCGGCAACGAGGCATGCTGTGCCTCGTCCGGACAATAGATCTCGCGAAGCGTCCGGAGCACCCGCTCGATATCGGTGCTCGCGAGGCTGTAGTAGACCCGCTGCGCCTCCTTGCGGGTCGTCACGAGACCTTCCAGCCGCAATTGCGCCAGTTGCTGGCTCGTCGCCTGCTCGCGCGCCCCGATCGCGGCCGCGAGCTCGCCGACCGACTGCTCCCGCTCGGCGATCAGGCACAGGATGCGCAGGCGCGCGGGGCTCGCCATGGCGCGGAGCAGTCCGGCCGCCCGCTCCGAGGCGGCGATCATGGGATCGGCGAGATCGCCGCGGGGCGCGGCCGGGTTGTCGAGCATGGGGATCACCGATGAAATCGTACCTGCGCAAATACGATAGTTGAGCCGGGATGCGTTGCCCAGACACGTGTTCTCGCGCCATTGCGCCGCTCGCTCCACCGCGGGCATGATGACGCGGGGAAGCACATGGCTGTCACGGCGGACTTGTTCCTGAAGATCCTCGAACCGGACGCGGCGCGGCTGGCCGCGGGGCGATGCCACGACGTGACCCTGCCGGCAGGCGCCAAGGCGTTCCGAAGCGGCGACGCCTGCGGCGCTTATCTGTGGCTGACCAAGGGCTCCGTGAAGGTCCACCTCGTCACCGAGAGCGGCCGCGAGCGGCTGCTCTACCGCGTCGGTCCGGGCGACAGTTGCGTCCTCACGACATCCTGCATCTTCGGCCATGAACCCTATGCGGCCGAAGGCCTGTGCGAGACCGACGTGACCGCGGTCGCCGTCCCGGTCGCGGTGTTCCAGGAGCTGATGGCGACGTCGCGGGCCTTCCGCGACCTGGTCCTCACCGATTACGGCCGCCGCGTCGGGGATCTCCTGCTTCTGCTCGACGTCGAGCAGTCCAAGCCGGTGGCGGACCGTCTCGCCGGTCTCCTCGCCGAGCACGCCCCTGGCGAGCCGATCGTGGTGACCCACCAGGATCTCGCCGTGGAACTCGGCACCGCTCGGGAGGTGGTGAGCCGCGTCCTCAAGGACCTCGAGCGGCGGGGTTTCGTGGCGCTCGGCCGGGGAGTGCTGACCGTGACCGACCGCAACGCGCTCATTCGCCTCGCCGGTTCGTGACAAAGTCACAGACCCGATCGGCCGGGGCGTGGTCTTCTCCCGTCACGCCGACCGATCACGGCCGGCGGTCCAAGGAGTGACATCATGACAAGGAACATGGGCGGAGCCGACCGCGGCTTCCGCATCGTTCTCGGCCTCGCCCTTCTCATCTTCGCCGCGACCGGCGTCCCGGCCACCGGCTGGAACGTGCTCGGATGGATCGGCATCGTGCCGCTCGTGACGGCGCTGGTCGGATGGTGCCCGCTCTACACGGTGCTCGGCCTGCGCACCGGCGGGGCGGCCTGACCGCCGCGACGACGACCACGCGGGCGGTCGCGGCCGTCTGCGGACGGGCTCGTCATGCGGGCAGCGTGATCGACTGCAACGACGCAATGTCGCGCGGCGGGATCGGCATCAACGGCACGATGTACGCCCGGCTCGCTAGCGCCAGCACACGGTCGAACTGCCGCCGCTCGCGCCGCGCCGTGGCCCGCAGGATCCGATCGGCCGTGTCGGTGCCGGCGAGGCTCCGGTTGATGACCCAGGCATAGGGCTCGATATCCGCGCGGCGCAGGTCCTCTTGCAGTGCGGCTGCCTCGGAAACGGGCGTCGTCTCAGGCAAGGTCACGAGGATCACGCTCGTATAGTCGGGGTCCTGCAGGCGCATCAATGGGGTGAGGATGCGGCCGGGCGCAGACGGCTCCAGCGTACGGGTCATCTGGCGGTGATAGGCGCCGGTCGCGTCGAGGAGGAGAAGCGTGTGGCCGGTCGGCGCGGTATCCACCACGACGAAGGCGCTGCGGGCCTCCGCCACGACCCGCGAAAAGGCGTGAAACACCGCCACCTCTTCGGTGCATGGCGAGGCGAGGTCTTCGCGCAGGAGGGCGCGCGCGGGCTCGTCCAGGTCCTTTCCCCGCGTGCTCATCACCTTGGCGATGTACTTTGCGGTCTCCACCCGGGGATCGATCCGGTCGACCGTCAGGTTCGGCACCGTCCCTTCGAACAGGCTGTTGAGATGCGCCGCCGGATCCGTGGTCGTGAGGTGCACCGTGTGACCCCGGGCGGCGAGCCCGAGCGCGAGCGCCGCCGCCACCGTGGTCTTGCCAACGCCGCCCTTGCCCATGACCATGATGAGCCCGCGCCCGCGCGCGGCGAGCGCATCCGCGAGCCCACAGAGCAGGGGTAGCGGCGGCGCATCGGCCGCGCCGGCATCCGGTTCCGCGGCCGGCGAAGGCTCTGCGGCCGGGCCGGCGAAGAGCGAGCGGATCGCCGGCAGGCCGACCGTGTCGTAGGGCACGAGCGGCACCTCGTCCCGCGGCAGGGCGGAGAGCGCGGCCGGCATGCCATCGAGCGCCGCGTCCTGCTCCCGCTCGATCGCCGACGCAACCGCATCGGCGCGGTCGGCGGCGCGGAAGCGACCGTTCACGACGAGTGTCTGGTTGGCGAGCCCGAGCGAGGCCAGTTCCGCCGAGGTCCTGGCCGCTTCGCGGATCGCGCCGGCGTCTGGACGGGTGACGAGCACGATCGACGTGCGCGCGGCATCGCCGAGCGCCTCCAGACCGCGGCGGAAGCGCGCCTCTTGCATCTTGAGCCCCGAGTGAGGGCCGAGGCAGGAGGCGCCACGCTCGTTGGATTCGAGGAAGCCCGTCCACGCCTTGGGCAGGCTGAGCAGACGGAGCGTGTGGCCGGTCGGGGCCGTGTCGAACACGATCGTGTCGAACCCGGTCACGTCGCCGGCGAGCAGGCCCACGAACTCGTCGAACGCGGCGATCTCGGTCGTGCAGGCGCCCGAGAGCTGCTCCCGGACTGTTCTCCGCTCGTCGGCCCCCGCCGCCGGGTCGAGTTGAGCCAGCACCCTTGCACGATAGGCCTCCGCGGCCGCCTCCGGATCGATGTTCAGGGCGAAGAGCCTCTCCACGCCGGCGACGGGCGCCGGCTCCGACGACAGCGGAGTCCCCAGCATCTCGTCGAGGTTGGAGGCGGGATCGGTGCTGACGAGCAGGACCCGGCGGCCCCGGTCGGCCAGCCCCACGGCCGTGGCGCAGGCGAGCGACGTCTTCCCCACGCCCCCCTTGCCGGTGAAGAAGATGAAAGGGCTCGGGGCGTCGAGAGGCCGGAAAGGCAGCATGGCGGCGCTCCCACGAGTTTTGCGTCCCGCATCTTACGGGATGGGGCACCCGCTTCCTTTGACATCCGTCATCTCGCCTGCGGCATCCCCGATGTCCTGGGCGCCGGACGGGCGCACGATGCGGGACGGCGGGTCCTCGTGGCCGGAATCGGAGACTCGACGATCAACGCCGCACTCGAACGGTTGCGGCTGAAGGCTGAGGAACCGTCAACCCCGCCCGCGCTGAGGCCGCCGGAGAAGTCAGACCGCATTTCGTCAAGCTGCTCTCGCGAACCAGAAGCGCTCAGATCGAGCGCTGGTTCACGCGCGCCGACAGGGCCTCGGCGGACTCTTTCCGCTCGGAGTACCGGTCGACCAGATAGTCGGAGCGATCGCGGGTGAGGAGCGTGAATTTCACCAGCTCCTCCATCACGTCGACGATGCGGTCGTAGTAGGGCGACGGCTTCATGCGGTCGTCCTCGTCGAACTCCGTGAAGGCCTTCGGCACGGACGACTGGTTCGGGATCGTGACGAGCCGCATCCAGCGGCCCAGCAGGCGCAATTGGTTGACCGCATTGAACGACTGGGAGCCCCCGCTGACCTGCATGACGGCAAGCGTCTTGCCTTGCGTTGGGCGAACGGCCCCGAGCGAAAGCGGGATCCAATCGATCTGCGCCTTCATGATCCCCGTCATGGCGCCGTGGCGCTCCGGTGAGCACCAGACCATGCCCTCCGACCAGGCGACCAGCTCGCGCAGTTCCTGGACCTTGGGATGGCTCGCCTCCGCGTCGTCGGGAAGGGGAAGGCCGGACGGGTGAAAGGTCCGCGTCTCCGCCCCGAAGCGGCGCAGGATGCGGGCCGCCTCTTCGCTCACGAGCCGGCTGAAGGAGCGCGAGCGCACGGAGCCGTAGAGGAGGAGGATCCTTGGCGGATGCTGTGCGCGGGTCGGGTCGAACAGGCGTGCCGGGTCGATCGGCCGGAAGCTGGCCTCGACCAAATTCGGGGTCCTTTCGTCAGACTCAGCCGACACGTCGACCGTCCGCGTCGATCAGGGGCGACCCGTCCTCCTTGGCGAAGGGTCCGGGCGGCAGCCGGTCGAGCAGGTCGAGCACGGTCTCGCTCGGCCGGCACAGCCGGACGCCCCTGGGCGTGCAAACGATCGGACGGTTGACCAGGACGGGGTGCTCGATCATCGCGGCCAGCAGGGTCTCGTCGGTCACCGTGGGATCGGTCAGGCCCAGGTCGGCGGCCGGTGACTTGGTCGTGCGCAGCGCCTTGCGCGGGGTCAGGTCCGCCGCCGCAAACAAACCGAGCAGCTGCGGGCGCGTCCAGCCGGTCTTCAGATATTCGATGATCACCGGCTCGTAGCCAGCCGCCGAGACGATGGCCACGACATTGCGCGAGGTTCCGCAATCGGGATTGTGGTGGATCACGATCGTCATGGTTGCACCTCCGCTCGTGCCGGAGCACCCGACCGCCCGGCCGGCTCGACCAGCCAGCCGGCGAGCCGAACCGCCAGCGCGGCCCCGACCAGTTGCGCGACGACGAAGGCGGGCACGTCGAGCGGCCGGATCCCCGCGAAGGTATCGGTGAAGCCGCGCGCGACGGCCACGGCCGGATTGGCGAAGGAGGTCGAGGCGGTGAACCAGTAGGCGGCGGTGATGTAGAGGCCGACCAGCCAGGGGATCGCCGTCCGGTTGAAGCGGAGCCCGGCTAGAATGGTGAAGGCCAATCCGAATGTCGCGACCACCTCCGCGAACCACTGCGACGGTCCGGTCCGGGTCTTGGTGGAAAGGGCGAGCGGGGCGAGGTCGAACATGAGATGCGCCATCATCGTACCGAGGATGCCCCCGGCGATCTGCGCGACGACATAGGGCAGGACCTCGGCGCGCGCATGTTCGCCGCGGAGCGCGAAGGCGGCCGTCACGGCCGGATTGAAATGGGCGCCCGAGATCGGGCCGAGCACCGTGATCAGCACGACGAGGATCGCGCCGGTCGGGATCGTGTTGCCGAGCAGCGCCAGCGCGACATCCTTGGTCAGGCGTTCCGCCATGATGCCGGACCCGACCACGGTCGCGACCAGGACGGCCGTGCCGAGCGCTTCGGCCGCCAGCCGACGGTTGAGGTCGAAGCCGCTCATTCAGGCGTCCGCCGGCTTGGCCGTCGACCCTTCCAGGCGTCCGATCTCGCTGAGCCGCGACGAGAGCGCCATGGAGTCGAGGCTCGAGACGGGCAGGTTCACGAACGCCGAGATGCGATTGCGCATGTATTTGAAGGCCTGCACGAAGGCCCGTTCCTTGTCGAGATCCGTGCCCTCCACGGCGGCCGGATCCTCGATGCCCCAATGGGCGGTCATGGGCTGGCCGGGCCAGACCGGGCAGGCCTCGCCGGCCGCGTTGTCGCAGACCGTGAACACGAACTGCATGACGGGCGCGCCGGGTTCGGCATAGAGATCCCACGCCTTGGAGGACAGGCCTTCGGTCGGATAGCCGTAGGATGCCAGGACCTTCAGTGCAAAGGGATTGACCGTGCCCTTCGGCTGGCTGCCCGCCGAGAAGGCCGTGAACTTGCCCGCGCCGTCCTTGCGCAGGATGGCTTCGGCGAGGATGGAACGGGCGGTGTTGCCGGTGCAGAGGAACAGGACGTTGTAGGGCCTCTCAGCCATGGGTCGGCTCCGTCTTGGCGCAGCAGGGTTCGGTTCGGGCGAGGGGTGCACAGAGTTCCGGGTGTCCGCCGCAACAGTCGTTGAGCAGGAAGCCGAGCACGTCCCGCAAATGCGCGATCTCGGCGCGATAGAGAATGGACCGGCTCTGGCGTTCCGCGGCGATCAGTCCGGCTCGCGTGAGCACGCCGAGATGGGCCGACATCGTGTTGTGCGGCACCGCCAGGCGGCGGGCGAGGTCGCCGGCCGGTACGGGATCGGGCGCATGCGCCACGAGGATCTTGAACGTCTCCAGCCGCGTGGGCTGGGCGAGCGCCGCCAGGGCGAGGATGGTGCGTTCCTGGTCCATGAGTCGAGACTTATAGACATATCATGTCGCTTCTGCGACGCTTTGATCGGACAGACGAAGGACGCATCGCTTCGGATTCCGAGCGTGACGCGGTATCGTCGACAGTCCTGACGGCGACGAAGAAGCGCCCGGGCGTTGGGAGGCTTTGTACGATGTCGACATCGCGGCACGTCAGCCGGCGCGCGGCCTTGAGGCTCCTCTCCTCGGCACCGCTCTTCTCAGCGTGCTCGGGCGAGGCACGCGCGGATGGTGCGGATATCCGTTTCGGCCTGACGCCGGTGTTCCTGACGTCCGACCTCGAACTGCTGGCGAGCCTGAAGAGCTATCTCGAGCGCGCCACCGGCTCGGCCGTGAAACTCGTCAGTCGACGCACCTATCAGGAGATCACGTCGCTGCTCCTGTCGGGCCAGCTCGACGCCGCCTGGATCTGCGGTTTCCCGTTCGTCGCCAATGCGGACCGGCTGGATCTCGTCGCCGTCCCGGTCTGGAACGGCGGCCTCCTCTATCGGTCCTACCTGATCGCCGGGCGGGAGCGAACGGCTAGCGGTATCGAGGACCTGGCCGGCGACATCCATGCCTTTTCGGATCCGGACTCGAACTCGGGCTGGCTCGTGACGGCGGCCGCGCTCGCACAACGTGGCACGACGCCGGGCCGGTTCTTCCGGCAGTCGTTCTTCACCTATGGCCACAGGAACGTCATCCGCGCGGTCGGCGCGGGACTGGCGGCGAGCGGCAGCGTCGACGGCTATGTCTACGAGGTGATGGCCGAGGTCGAGAACCCTCTCGTGGCGGCGACCAAGGTCGTGTCGAAGTCGGAGTGGCTCGGCTTCCCGCCCGTGGCCTGTGCCGCCTCACAGACAGCGACGTCGCAGATCCGGCGTCTGCGCCAGGCGCTGACGGGAATGGCCGAGGACGAGGAGGGGCGCAGGGTTCTCGCCATGCTGCGGCTCGACGGCTTCCGCACGGCCGATCCCGCGCTGTTCGAGCCGATCGCCCAACAGATGCGCCTCGTCCGGGGGCTCCCCTGATGACGGACCGTCTGCCCCTCGCGCTGAAGGTGCCGGCCGTGGTGGCGGCCTTCATGCTGATCGTCGCCGCCTTCATTTCCGAACGGGTCCTGTCGAGGCTCGGAGAGATCCAGCGCAACCAGTTGCAGGCGCTCACGCAGGTCTATCTCGACGGGCTGACGACCGCGCTCGTCGAGCCGGTCCTCAGAGAGGACGTGTGGGAGGCCTTCGCCATCCTCGACCGGGCGCGCAATGCGGCGAGCGGGCTGAAATCCGTCGAGACGGTTCTGACCCTGCCGGACGGTCGGATCCTCGCCGCGACGGATCCCCGCCGGTTTCCGACCTCGGCGGTGTTGACGGCGGACTTCCCCACCATGAGTTCCGCGGAACTCGCCGTCCGGGAGGCCGAGGCGAGGGCCTATGCGCGGCGGGACATCGTCGCGGGCGGCAAGACCGTCGGTGCGCTCCATTCCGAGCTCGACATCGCCGCGCTGATCGAGGAGCGGCGCAGCGTGCTGTGGACGCTCATTGTCTCCAACGCGGCCCTGAGCGCACTTCTCGTGGGCGTCGCCTGGATCACGGTGAGGCGCATGCTCCGGCCCGTTCGCATTCTCGCCCGCCATCTCGACCTTGCGGCATCCGCTGCCGAACCGGACATCCCGGCCGAACAGATCGCGGCCGTCGGCCCCGAGTTCCGGCGGCTCTACGCGGCGTTCAATCGACTGGCCGAGGGGTTTCGGGAGCGCGAGAGCCTGACGCGTCGGCTGGCCGAGGAAGAGCGCCTGGCGAGCCTCGGCCGGCTCGCCTCGGGCATGGCCCATGAGATCAACAACCCGCTCGGCGGCCTCTTCAACGCTCTCGATACGTTGAAGCAGCACGGCGGGAGCCCGGAGGTCCGCGGTCGCTCCATCGATCTGATCGAGCGCGGTCTCCGCGGCATCCGCGGCGTGGTGCGATCGGCGCTCCTCACCTATCGCGCCGACGGCGACGGCCGCGACTTCACCCCTGAGGACATGGACGACCTGCGCATCCTGGCGAGCCCGGAAGCGCGGCGGAACGACTTGACCCTCACATGGGCGATCGAACTGACCGGCCCGGTACCGCTGCCGGCCTCGCCGGTGCGCCAGATCGTCCTCAATCTGCTGCTCAACGCCTGCCAGGCCACACCCCGCAACGGGTTCGTCGACGTCGCCATCGCGCTCCGTTACGGCATGCTCGACATCAGGGTCGCCGACAGCGGGCCCGGTCTGCCGCCGGGCGCCGCCCAGACACTCGCCTCCGGCGCTTTGCCGCCCGCGCCGATCGCGGACGGTACCGGACTTGGCCTTTGGATGACGCGTCGCCTCGTCGACGAACTGGGCGGTCGAATTCGGACGGGTCCGAGCGACCGCGGTGGGGCTGCGATCAGGGTCAGCCTTCCAAGCCGGCAACAGCAGGTGGTCGCCCATGTCGCTTGAGAACCGCATCATCGCCGTCGTGGAGGACGATCCCGTCATGGGTGAATCGCTCGTCGAGCGGCTGAGCCTGGAAGGCGCGGACGTGCGCTGGTGGCGGTCCGTGGGCGAAGCGACGGAGGGGCTTCACAACACCCGCGCCGACATCGTCATTTGCGATATCCGCCTGCCCGACGGATCCGGCGAAGCTGTTTTCCGCCACGCGGCCCAGCGCGCCGATCCCCTGCCGTTCATTTTCATGACCGGCTACGGGGAGGTCGACCAAGCCGTCCGCCTGTTGCGCGGGGGGGCCGGCGACTATGTGACGAAACCCTTCGACATGAAGGACTTTCTCTCTCGCCTCGACCATCTCATCCGGCCCGCGTACGGCGCGGGAACCAATCCGCTCGGCGTCACGGACGCCATGCAGAACATCGAACGGATGCTCGCGCGGATCGCATCGATCGGGTCGAACGTGCTGATCGTCGGGGAGACCGGCGTCGGCAAGGAGGTCTGTGCCCGGCACCTGCACGGTCTTCGCGCGAGCCCGGGACCCTTCATCGCGGTCAACTGCGCCGCAATCCCTTCCGAACTCATGGAAAGTGAACTCTTCGGCCACGAGCGCGGCGCCTTCACCGGCGCCCACAGCCGACACCTCGGCTACCTCGAACGGGCCGACGGCGGGACGCTGTTCCTCGACGAGATCGGCGACCTCGCGCCCAAGCTGCAGTCGAAGCTCTTGCGCGTGATCGAGGACCGGACCTTCGCCCGGGTCGGTGGCGAGAAGGCGATCCCCTTTTCGGCGCGGGTGGTGGCCGCCACCAACGCGGATCTGGACCGGCTCACCGCCTCGAACGCCTTCCGTTCCGATCTCCTCTATAGGCTCGACGTCGTTCGGGTCTCGCTGCCGCCCCTGCGCGCCCGGCAGGCCGATATCGAGTGGCTGGCCGATCGGTTCTTCGCCTCGTTCAACGCCCAGTTCGGGCGCGATCTGCATGGCATTTCATCTCTTGCACGCGAAGCGCTCGAGGACCATGCTTGGCCCGGCAATGTCCGGGAATTGCGCAACCGCGTCGAAAGGGCCGTCGCGTTGTCGTTCGGACCCTGGCTCATGCCCGGCGACCTCTTCCCCGAACGGGGCGATGAACCGCAGGGCTCGACCCACGTCGAGCTTCTGACACTCGACGTGGTGCGCGAGGAAGCGGAACGGCGGCAAATTCGCAAAGCGCTGGCTCAGACCAACGGCGCCATCGCGGCCGCAGCGAAAGCGCTCGGCATTTCGCGCACCACCCTGTGGGAGAAGATGCGCCGTCACGGACTGACGCCCGACGATGGTTGAACGCCGACGGTTGAACGCCGACGGTTGATTGGCGACGGCGGAACCGCGACGGTTCGGAGCGTCGAACAGGCCGCAGTGCGATGTCCGGAAAGTCGAACATGCGCCGAGCCGAAATGTCCGGAATCCCTGGCGGCGCGGCACACGCCATCATGGCACGAGGCTTGCGAACAACTCTTCAGCGTCACGCCAGAACGCTGGAGGGAACGTCATGTCGGATTGCAAGGGCCTCGTCGAGGCCGGTCGACGCCAATTCCTGAGAGGGGCCGGGTTCACCATGGCCAGCGCCGCCGTCGCGACGGTGGCACCCGCCGCGCCCGCCAAGGCCGCGCCCGCCTCGGCACGCGTCCAGTACCCGTCCAACCGGCTGGCGAACCTGAAGGACCTGAAGGTCGACAGCCCGTTCGACGTCGCCTACCCGGACGCCGACTCGCCGGGCGTTCTCCTGAAGCTCGGCACCCGCGTCGCCGGTGGCGTCGGACCCGACGGCGACGTCGTCGCCTTCTCCACGCTCTGCCCGCACAAGGGCTATCCCCTCAACTACGCCGCGGCCGACAAGACGCTCAACTGCCCCGGTCACTATTCCCGCTTCGACTGCGAGAAGGGCGGCCAGGAGATCTGGGGCCATGCGACCCAGAACCTCGCCCAGTTCGCGCTCAGGGTCGACGAGAAGGGCGATGTCTACGCCGAGGGCGTGGACGAGCTCATCTACGGCCGCCTGTCCAACGTCCTTTGAGGGAGTAGAGCCATGACTTACAAGCGTCACGTGGACCGTCTCCCGATCATCCCGGCGGATGCCAAGGAGCACAACGTCACCTGCCACTACTGTATCGTCGGATGCGGCTACAAGGCCTATACTTGGGACGTGAACAAGCAGGGCGGCACGGCCCCGAACCAGAACAAGTTCGGCGTCGATCTGGGCAAGCAGCAGCCGGCGGACACGCCCGCCTGGTACGCGCCCTCGATGTACAACATCGTCCAGCAGGGCGGCAGGGACGTGCACATCGTCATCAAGCCGGACGTCGCCTGCGACGTGAACTCCGGCCTCGGCTCGGTGCGCGGCGCCCGGATGGCGGAGAACCACACTTCAGGCACCCGCGGCACGCAGCAGCAGCGGCTGACCGACCCGATGGTCTGGCGCTACGGCGAGATGCAGCCGACCTCGTGGGATGATGCGCTCGACCTCGTCGCCCGCGTCACCGCGGCGGTGATCGATGAGCAGGGCGAGGACGGCCTCTTCGTCTCCATGTTCGACCACGGCGGCTCCGCCGGCGGCTACGAGAACACCTGGGGCACCGGCAAGCTCTACTTCGGCGCCATGAAGGTGAAGAACGTCCGCATCCACAACCGGCCGGCCTACAATTCCGAAGTCCACGCCACCCGCGACATGGGCGTCGGCGAGCTCAACAACTGCTACGAGGACGCCGAACTCGCCGACACGATCATGGTGGTCGGCGCCAACCCGCTCGAGGCCCAGACCAACTACTTCCTGAACCACTGGGTCCCCAACCTGCGCGGCACCACGCTGGACAAGAAGCGGCGCGAGTTTCCCGGCGAGCCGGTCGAGGCCGGGCGCATCATCATCGTCGATCCGCGCCGCACCGTGACCGTCGCGGCGTGCGAGGCGGATGCCGGCAAGGACCGGGTCCTGCACCTCGCGATCGAGCCGGGCAGCGATCTCGCCCTGTTCAACACGCTGCTCACCTACATCGCCGACAAGGGCTGGACCGACAAGGACTTCATCCAGAAGTTCACGCTCGCCGCCGCGGCCGGCGGACCGCAGCTCATCTCGCGGCCGGGCGCCGGCGCCGAGAGCGTCTCGACCCTGACCGACTTCGAGGCGGCCCTCGCGGCCAACCGGACGACGCTCGCCGACGGTGCCAAGCTGACCGGCCTTTCCGAGGCCGACATCGTCAAGGCGGCCGAGTGGATCGCCATGCCGAAGGCGGGCGGCGCGCGCAAGCGCACCATGATCGGCTACGAGAAGGGCCTGATCTGGGGCAACGACAACTATCGGACCAACGGCGCGCTCGTGAACATCGCGCTCGCGACCGGCAATGTCGGCCGGCCGGGCGGCGGCGTCGTTCGGCTAGGCGGCCACCAGGAAGGCTATTCGCGACCCTCCGACGCGCATGTCGGGCGCCCGGCCGCCTATGTCGACAAGCTGCTGATCGAGGGCAAGGGCGGCATCCACCACGTCTGGGCCTGCGACCACTACAAGACCACGCTCAACGCGATGCGCTTCAAGCAGGTCTACAAGAAGCGCACCGACATGGTGAAGGACGCCATGAACACGGTCCCCTGGGGCGACCGCGACGCCATGGTGGCGGCGATCATGACGGCGATCCGGCAGGGCGGCCTGTTCTCCGTCGACGTCGACATCATCCCGACCCAGATCGGGCAGGCGAGCCATATCTGGCTGCCGGCCGCGATCTCCGGCGAGATGAACCTTACGTCGATGAACGGCGAGCGGCGCATGCGGCTCACCGAGCGCTACATGGATCCGCCCGGGCAGGCCATGCCCGACTGCCTGATCGCGGCCCGCATCGCCAACAACCTCGAACGGGTGTTCCGCGAGAAGGGCAAGGCCGGCTACGCCGACCAGTTCAAGGGCTTCGACTGGAAGACCGAGGAAGAAGCCTTCATGGACGGCTACGCCAAGCACGAGAAGGGCGGCGAGTTCGTCACCTACGACCGGCTCCGCGCCATGGGCAACAACGGCTTCCACGAGCCCGCGACGGCCTTCACCGACGGCAAGATCGTCGGCACGAAGCGGCTCTACACGGACGGCAAGTTCTCGACCAAGGACGGCAAGGCACGCTTCCTGGCCGCGCCCTGGCGCGGCTGGGCTGCTCCCGGCAAGGCCGAGCAGCAGGCGAAGTTCCCCTATCTCATCAACAACGGGCGGGCGAACATCGTCTGGCAGAGCGCCTTCATGGACCAGGACAACGACTTCGTCGTCGACCGCATGCCCTATCCCGTGATCGAGATGAACCCGAACGACATGAAGGACCTGGGTCTGGCGGCGGGCGACCTGGTCGAGATCTACAACGACGCCGGCGCCACCCAGGCGATGGCCTATCCGACGGCGACCGCCAAGCGGAAACAGACCTTCATGCTGTTCGGCTACCCGACCGGCGTCGAGGGCAACATCATCAATGCCGGCGTGAACGAACTGGTGATCCCCGACTACAAGCACAGCTGGGCGAACATCCGGAAGATCGCCTCGGCGCCGGAGACGACCAAGCGGCTGAGCTTCAAGGCCATCGAGTACAAGGCGTAAGCTCTCGCGAGGCTCCCGGCGATACCTCTGCCGGGAGCCTCGCTCGACGATCCGTGGATCTCGCCATGAACGAACGACGCGCAAATCGACCCATCTGCGCCGTCCTCAGGCAAGAGGGCGGCCCCGCGGACCACGTCATCGCCGCGGCCGCGGAAGACGCTCGGCGACGCGGCCTGCGGGTCGTCGGCGTGCTCCAGTATCTGGAACACCGGCCCGGCCGGCGGAAATGCGATATGGGGCTCGTCGATATATCGTCCGGCATCCGCCTGCGCATTTCAGAGGATCGCGGCAACGAAGCCCGGGGGTGTCGGCTGAACACCGGCGCCCTCGCAGCCGCGGCAGCCCGGCTCCTGGGGCAGATCGATCAGGGCGCCGACCTCCTCGTCCTCAACAAGTTCGGCAAGGCCGAGGCGGAAGGCGGAGGCATGCGGGACGTCATCGCTGCCGCGATCCTTGCCGATATTCCCGTTTTGCTCGGCGTCGGCGAATCCATGGTGGAAGCACTTCAAGATTTTGCCGACGGATACTGCCACGTTGTCGAGCCGGATATGATTTAGCCGTCGATCATATCTCGTGACCGGCTTCCCTGCGTCACCGCCGCCTGAGGCATAGGTTATTGGAGAGCGACCGGTAGACACCGAAGACTGCGGCCATCGGTCTTTCGCCCCATCGGTGAGTCCCGGCGGTGCCTTTTGCGGCGCTTTTCCCATGACCCGAGCGATGTCCGAGCCGACCCGGTTCGCCGCCCGGCTAGAGCATTTCCCGATCGGATGGAATCATCCGATCGAAGAGGAATTGCCCTAGAGTCAATAGCTTGAGCCGGTCCTTTTCGTCCGGATCCTTGCGATCCGGACGGGACAGGTTCTAAGGGGGTCATCGGCGAGATGCGCATAGCGCGCGGTGGTCGAATCCTGGGTGTGACCGAGCAGGCGACCGATCACCGCCCGCGCGGCCGCAGGAGGCCGAAGCGGTCGAGCGTGGCGTGGATCGCACTGATCGCCGGGATGCGCACGTGGCCGGCGAGCCGGCGCACCAGGATGTCGCGGATCTTGCGCGCGCCCCAGTGCGGCTTCTCGCGCTTGATCCTGACGATCAGCTGCTCGACCCGGGCCGGCAGCTGGTTGGCGTAGCGAACCGGACGACGCGACCGATCACAAAGGCCGACCGGACCCTGCTCCTTGTAGCGCTCGCAGATCTCGTAGCCGGTCTTCCGCGAAATCCCGAAGTCCCGGCACACATCGGTCATGGATTCCCCGTCCAGGAGACGGGCGACAAAGCGGAGGCGTTCCTCCATCACGGAGCTCACTTTCCACGGCATCGACACTTTCCCCTCGCGATCGCGAGGGAAAAGTGTCACCCATGTCTCCGGTACGTTCTGTCACCCATCTCTTCGAACTGACAAAATTGTTTGCTTATAGTGTTCTCGGTTCGCCTCGAAGAGTTCGGAACTTAGTCGGCTCTGCGAGAAGCCCCGCGTCTCGTGTACCCCGGCGATATAGACGGCGTGATAGTGTCCTGGTTCTTCGCTTGAGCATTTCCCGATCGGATGGAATCATTCGATCGGCAAGGAATTGTTCCAGGGTCTATAGCTCAAGCGAGGGGCACATGTCCGCCTACGAGACGAGGCGGTTGACAATAGGCAGGCCAATCCAACTTTAAGGAGGAATTCATGTCGGGAATGCTCATCAACCTCATTATTCAAGTTATTGCAGGAGCGATCGGTGGCAACGCCGCCGGTGCTGCGTCCAAAGACGTGAGTTTGGGCACGATCGGCAACACCATTGCTGGTGCAATAGGTGGCGGCGCGGGTGGTCAACTTCTTTCTGCGCTGCTTCCGATCCTCGCCAATACCGCGGGCAGCGTCGATATCGCCACGATCGCCAGTCAAGCGGTCGGAGGCGGCGTGGCTGGGGCCGTGGTGACGGCGGTCATCGGATTGATCAAGAACAAGATGGCTTGATCGAATCGGAAATCCCGACCCCGCCCGGCGCCATCCGGCGCTGGGCCCTGCCGGTGCCTCGCCCGTTGATTTGGCGGCCGCGCTTTCGTCGAGGCGGCGGCGGATAACGCCCGGAAGGAGGACGCATGGTCCCGAACCGGTCGACCGACGGGTCGACCGCCCGCTTCACCGAGCCGCCCTTCAAATCCAAGGTATTCAGCCCGATGACCCGCGACACCCGTTGCCCGGGGCCTGCGGCGGCGCGGCAGCGTCCCCGCCGCTCAGTTGCCGGCGCCGAGGCTCTTCAGCGCCGCCTCGTAGTAGCTGCGGTCGATCCACTTGGCGTAGTCGACCTTGCCCTTGATGAGCTTCGCCTCGGCCATGAAGGTCTCCTCGTCGTGGAGCGCCTTCACCGCAGCCTCGGTGATATCCGGAGTCTGGAAGAATTCGCGGGTCTTGTAGGTGTCGCGCACGGCCTTCTCCGAACTCTTGGTTCCGGCGACGAACAGGCGGATCGTCTCCTCGTAGTTCTGGTCCACCCAGCGGGCGAGCTTGATGTCGGCGGCGAGGAGCCGCGTCACCACTTGCGGATAGGTCCGCGCGAAATTGCCGTTGACCGTGATGATGTAGGGCGCCGCCCACTCCGGCCGGTCGGAGGCGTCGTAGAGGAGCTTGGCGCCACCCGCGTCGATCAGCTTCTGCACGGTTGCCGAGGACTCCACGATGGCGTCGATGTCGCCGCGCGCGAGCGCAGGGCCGGCCGCGTCGAAGCCGAGATTGAGCGACTGCACGTCCGCCGTGCCGAGGCCGACCGTGCGGAGCGCCTTGCTGAACACCGAATTGCGCACCGTGCCGGTCAGATAGGCGACGCGCTTGCCCTTGAGGTCTGCGAGCGACGCGATCGGCGAATCCGGCCGGGTAACGATCACCGTCTCGGTCGAGGGCACCCAGCTCGACAGGCCGATCGCCTTGACGTCGGCGCCGGTGGCGGCGAGGCGGAGCGCCGGGTTGTTGCCGGTGTAGATCACCTCGAGCGCGCCGGTCGCTACCGCGGTCGCGGCCTCCGCGCCGCCGTTGAAGGTCAGGAACTCGACCTTGATGCCCTCCTTCTCGAATTCCTTGGCGAGCAGGCCGAGATCGCGGAAGAGCACGAATTTCATGTGGCCGGGCGCGGTCGAGCCGATGCGGATGACGGACGGATTGTCCGCCGCGCGGGCGGGAAGCGGCGCGAGCGACAAGGTGGTCGCAGCCGTGGCGGCGAGGAGCGTGAAGCGGCGGCGATCGAGGCGGCGGGACGTGGTCATGGCTGATGGCCTTTCGTGAGCTTTCAGGGTCAGTGCGCGCCCAGCGCGGCGGTGCCGCGCCAGCGGGTGGCGCGCGCTTCAAGCGCGACGAGCGCGTAGTTCATGGCGAGGCCGATCGCGGTCAGCGTCAGGATGCCGGCATACATGTCCGCCGTTTCCATCATGAGTTGCGACTGGTGGATCAGGTAACCGAGCCCGGATTGCGCGGCGAGCATCTCGGCGCCGATCACCGACACGATCGAGGCCTTCACGGCGAGGCGGGCGCCGGACGCGATCGACGGCACGCTCGCCGGCAGGATCACCTTCTTGAAGAGGTCGAGGTCGGAGGTCCCCATCGACCTCGCCGCCTTGAGCAGCAGCGGATCGACCGACTTCACGCCCGAGATCGTGTTGACGAGCAGGAAGAACACCGAGGCGTAGAAGCAGATCGCGACCTTGGATGCTTCACCGATGCCGAGCAGCATGATGAAGACGGGTAGCAGCGCGAATTGCGAGGTGTTGCGCAGCGTCTGGACCATCAGGTCGGTCACCTGCTCGAAGCGGGCATAGCGGCCCATCACGAAGCCGAGCGGGATCGCGACGAGGACGGCGAGGACGAAGCCGAGCGCGGCGCGCTGCAGGCTGATGCCGATGTTGCGGCCGAGCTCGCCGGAGACGACGAGGTCCCACCAGGCGCCGGCCACGGTCGAGAAGGGCGGGAAGAAGATCGGGTTGAGGAGGCTGAGCCGCGGCGCGATCTCCCAGGCGAGGAAGAAGAGGACGAGCAGCGGCACGCCGCGGGCGAAGAGGCCGAGCCCGCCGGACCAGCGGACCGGGAAGGCGAAGCGGTGGCGCCAGAACCCGAAGGCGGCGGCGTCGTGGCCGGATTTCTCCGAGACGGTGAGGCTCATGGCCGGCACTCCTTCAATGGGGGGTGGAGGGCGCGAGGGCCCAGTCGCGCTGCGCCTTGGTCACCTCGTCGCGGAGCGCCTCCCAGACGCGGCCGCGCAGCGCCGTGAAGGCGGGCGTGTTGCGGATCTCGAGGTCGCGCGGGCGCGGCAGGTCGATGTCGATGATCTCCTTCACCGTGCCCGGGCGCGCGGTCATCACCACGACCCGGTCGGCGAGGTAGATCGCCTCGTCGATCGAATGGGTGACGAACACGATCGTGGTGCCGATCGTCTCCCAGATGCGCAGCAGCTCGTTCTGCAGGATGTCGCGCGTCTGCGCGTCGAGCGCCGCGAAGGGCTCGTCCATCAGGAGCACTTCCGGCTCGGTGGAGAGCGCTCGGGCGATCGCCACGCGCTGCTGCATGCCGCCGGAGAGCTGGCTCGGATAGCGGTCCTCGAAGCCGGTGAGGCCGAAGAGCGAGAGGAAATAGCGCGCCCGTTCCCGCCGCACGGCCGGCGCAACGCCGCGGATCTCCAGCGCGTATTCCACGTTGGCTTGCGCGGTGCGCCAGGGGAACAGCGCATATTGCTGGAACACATAGGCCGTGGCGGGGTCGGGATCGACGACGCGACGCCCGTTCACATAGGCCGCGCCGCCGCTCGCCGGCGTCAGCCCGCCGATGATGTCGAGCAGCACGGACTTGCCGCTGCCGCTCGGCCCGGCGAGGGTCACGAACTCGCCCTTGCGGATGGCGAGGTCGACCCCGTCGAGCACCGGGATCCGGCTCGTCGGCACGCCGCCGATCGAGACGGTCTGACCGGGCTGCAGCTGGAAGGTCTTGCGGACGTCGGTCAGTTGGATGCGGTCCATCGGGCCCTCCTGTCGGGTTTCAGACCTGGGCGACGCGGATGCGGTGCGTCGGGTCGTGTTCGGTGCCGCCGGCTCGGCCGCGCTTCCAGCCGAGCGCGCGGGCGTAGGAGCCGAACAGGTCGCGGCGCTCAACCTCGGCGAGCGTCACGCCGGTCGGCCCATAGGCTTGCTCGGCGACGTAAAGGGCGTCGGTCGGGCAGTAGATTTCGCAGAGGAAGCAGGTCTGGCAGTCGTCCTGCCGGGCGATGACGGGAAGCCCGTCCGGCGCCCGGTCGAACACGAAGGCCGGGCAGACCCGCTCGCAGATGTCGCAGCGGATGCAGCATTCCTCGGAGACGACCTCGATCATGACGCGCGCTCCTCCAGGCCGGCGAGCTCCCGTTCCGGACGCACGCGGATGTCGTCGATGCCGTCCACGACGAGGCGGCGGGCGAGCGACGGGTCGGCCGCCGGGCGGTCCGTGCGGCGATGCATGCCCCGGCTCTCGTCGCGGGCGATGGCCGCGGCAGTCGACCAGCGCGCCGTGGCGGTGACGGCGGCCACTTCGCGCGCCTTCAGCCGGTCGCGGCCGTCGGCGCCGAGATGGTCGCGCAGCTCCGCCCGGGCCCCGTCGATCCGCATCAGGCTCGCGGACAGCGCCGGGCCGCTGCGGAAATAGTTCTTCGCGAGCGGCAGCACCTCGGCCTGCACGGTTGCGACGGCGGCGGCGCAATCGACGGGCTTGCGTCCCGCGGCCGGGCGCAGCCCGACCTCGCCGAGGGGCTTCGAATAGAGCCGGAACGCCGCCGAGGGGCCGCGCCGGCGCGCATGCTGGGCGGCGCCGTGGCCGGCCCACCAGCCGCTCGCGATCGCCCAGGAGGCGTTGACGGCGCCTCCGCCGGAGACCGCCCCGGTCATCGTCTCGCGGCTCGCCGCGTCGCCCGCCGCATAGAGGCCGGCGACGCCGGTGCCGCAGTCGGCGGTGACGAGATGGATGCCGCCGGTGCCGCGCACCGTGCCTTCCGCCTTGAGCGTCACCTCGAAGAGGTCGCGGAACGGGTCGATGCCGGCCCGCTCGTAAGGCAGGAAGCAGTTCGGCTGGCCGCGGCGGAGCCAGTCCTGCATGGCGGGCTCGGCGAGGTCGAGCCGGCAGAAGACGCGGGCCCCGAGCATCGCCTTGGCGATGTCCTTCTCCGCCGGGCCGATCCCGTTGACGAGCGGTGCGCCGTCGGCGCCGATCAGCGGCTGCCCGGCCTCGTCGTAGAACGAGCCCCAGCGGAACGGCAGGCCCTTGTTGAGCGAGGAGCCGGCCGGCGCGAGCGTGTATTTGCCGGTGAATTCCATGCCCGACAGCGAGGCGCCCGCCTCCGCCGCCATCAGGTAGCCGTCGCCGGACAGCCCGGTGCCGCCGAGGATGCGCTCGAAGCTGACGCAGCCGCCGGTCGCCAGCACCACGGCGCCGGCGCGCACGCGCCAGTCCTCGCCCGTCGCCCGCACCAGCCCGGCCGCGCCGGTGATCGCCTCGCCGTCGGAGAGGAGCTCGAGCACCGGGTGATGATCGAGGATGGTGACGCCGGCGAGCTGCGCGCGGCGGCGCATGAAGCGCATGTAGTCGGGTCCGCGCAGATTGGCGACATAGAGCTCGCCGCCGTCGTCGGTCGGGAACGGATAGCCCCACTCGACGAGCTTCAGGAGGTTCTCGTAGGCGCGGTCGACGCAGCGCGTCATCCAGCGCTGGTCGCCGAGGCCGCCGGTGCGCTGCCAGCGCCGCTCGACCGCCTGGGTGCGGCCCTCGCCCGGCGGGACGCACCAGGTGCCGGTGTCGGAGGGCGCGGTCGCGCCGCTCGTGCCGAAATAGCCCTTGTCGGCGAGCACCACGGACGCCCCCGCCTCGGCCGCGGCGATCGCCGCCCAGGCGCCGGCGGGTCCGCCACCGACGACGAGCACGTCCGCCGGCACGGCGCTCGCCTCATGATGCAGTCTGCCGATGCTGGCCATGGGGCCTCCTCGATCGGGAAGGGCGATGCGCCCCGGGCGCGGCGGGCGGCGTCAGGACCGCCCGCCGTCAGATGCGGTCGTCGGGGCGGCTCAGGCCGCGGCGGACACGCCGGCCGGCGCGGCGTCCTCGCGCCACTTCACATTGCAGCCGATCGAGGGGATCTGCGGCGCGGCGACGGGGCGCCCCGCGAGCACCGCCTCGACCGCGGCGGCGAGGTCGCGGCCGGTCACCGGCTTGCCGTTGCCGGGACGCGCGTCGTCGAACTGGCCGTGATAGGCGAGCAGCCGGTCGCTATCGAACAGGAAGAAGTCCGGCGTGCAGGCCGCCCCGTAGGCGCGCGCCACCTCCTGGTCGAAGTCCTTCAGATAGGGGAAGCCGTATCCCTGCTCGCGCACCTCTTGACCGATCCGCGCCAGCGTCTCCTCCGGATGCGCGACAGGGTCGTTCGCGTTGATCGCCACCACGGCGAGGCCCTTGCCGGCATGGTCGCGGGCAAAGCTCGCGAGCGCCTCGCGGATCAGGAGAACGAACGGGCAGCGGTTGGAAATGAAGGCGACCAGAAGGGCCGGCGCGGCGTCGAAATCGGCCAGACGGTGGAGCCGTCCCTCCGCGTCGGGCAGCAGGAAGTCGGCGGCGGGAGTCCCCAGTTCGATCGGATTGGACTCGGTCTTCGGCATGGCAATCTCCTCGCAAGCGGTCAATGTTGACTCGTTACGTCGGCTATAGTGCACAAATTTGATCGACTAAAAAGAGATTTTTGTTCTGTTCGAGCGCTAGTCCGGGGATTTATGTTTTCCCGTCGCTCGCCGTGCGTGTCCTCAGAAATGGCCAAAATCCTTGAGTTTCAATCCACTCGGCCTCACCGCAGGCGATTTTGTCATGCACCCGCATGCGGCCCGGCTCCGGGCACGAGGCATCGAGGCTGGACCTTCGCGAAAAACCCGATAGATTGAGTCGGGAAACGGGAGGGGCCAATGGCCGACACCTCAAGACGTGTGATCGTGGTCGGCGGCGGTGCGAGCGGCGTGCTGGCGGCCGTCAACCTGTCGCGGGCGCTCGGACGCGGCGCCGAGATCGTGATCGTGGAGAAGAGTGCCACGCCCGGCCGCGGCCTCGCCTATGCGACCCGCGACCCGAACCACCTCCTCAATGTGCGCGTCTCCAACATGAGCGCGTTCCCGAACGATCCCGACCACTTCTTCCGCTGGCTGCAGACGCATGGGCCGGCGCAAGGGATCGGCTGCTCCACCCATTTCTGCTTCGTACCGCGCAAGGTCTACGGCGCCTATCTGGAGAGCCTCTACGAGGCGGCGTTGATGGAGACCGTACGCGCGGTGACCGCGACCGCGGTGGCGGTCACGCCCACCGTCACGGGCGTCGCCGTCCGCTTCGACGACGGGTCCCGCTTCGAGGGCCGCGCCGCCGTGCTCGCGACCGGCCATGACGCGAAGCCGCCGCGCGGCGACGGCATCGTGGACGCCTGGGACCCCGCGGCGACTGCCGGCATCCCCGACGGCGACGAGGTGCTGATCCTCGGCACCGGGCTCACCATGGTCGACGTCGTGCTGACCTTGCGCCGCCAGGGCCACCGCGGCCGCATCACGGCGCTGTCGCGCCGCGGGCTGGCGCCGATGACGCATGCCGCCTCGACGCCGCTCGCCATCCCGGTCTCCGACGTGCCCTTCGGCGCGCCGTTGAGCGCGATGCTCGGCTGGCTGCGCCGCGTGGTGCGCCGCGCCGAGGCCGAGGGCGCCTCCTGGCGCGGCGCCATCGACGGGCTCCGGCCGCGCACGCGGGCGCTCTGGGAAGCGATGACCGACGAGCAGCGCGCGCGCTTTCTCCGCCATGCCCGCCCGTGGTGGGACATCCACCGCCACCGCATGGCGCCGACCGTCGCCGAGACGATCGAGAACCTCGTCGCCGACCGGCGGCTGCAGATCGTCGCCGGCCGGCTCCTGTCGGCCGAGCCCGATGCCGCCGGCGGCACCACGGTCACGCTGCGGCGGCGCCGCCAGGAGAGGCCGGAACGGCTGACGGTCACCCGCGTGATCGACGCGACCGGGCTGCCGGGCGATCCGAGCCGCTCGCCGAACCCGGTGCTGCGCTCGCTGTTCGAGGCCGGACACGCCCGGCTCGGGCCGCTCGACCTCGGGCTCGACCTTGCCGACGACTACGCCCTCATCGACCGCGCCGGGCGGACGTCGGACCGGCTGTTCGCCGTCGGCCCGCTCGGGCGCGGCGCCTTCTGGGAGATGATCGCGATCCCGGACATCCGCCAGCAATGCGCCGAGCTCGCCGACGACCTGGCACTGCGCTTCGGCGAAGGCCCCTTGCGCCGCAGGGCCTGAGCCGGCCGGCGCGTCAGCCCTGCTTCGCCCAGGCGGCGGCGCGCACCGAGCGTTTCGCCATATCGGCGATGCTGGTGTGGTCGAGGATCTGGGACATGGCGTCGCGCACCGTCAGCATGGTGAGGCGCACCGGACAGGTGGCTAGGTCCGCGCAATCGTCGCAGGGCTGGAAGGCGGTTCGGCTCGCGCAGCCGATCGGGGCGAGCGGGCCGTCGATATGGCGGATCACGTCGCCGGCCGTGATCGCCTCCGGCGGCCGCGCCAACGCGACGCCGCCGCCCGGCCCCTTCTTGCTCCGCACGAAGCCCGCATTGCGCAGGTCGAGCAGGATGCCGTCGAGGAACTTCTTCGGGATGTTGTTCTCCGCCGCGATGCCGGCGATCGACGCCGTTTCGCCCGGCTCGAGGCCGGCGAGGTGAACCAGGGCTTTGAGCCCGTATTTGCCGCGATTTGTGAGCATCGTTAAGTGCCTAAGCCCGACGTTGCCCGCGGGTCAAGCGCCGATTGCGTAAATGGAGATGTCGCGGGGGAGGCGTCGTAGCGGCGCACCATCCGCCCCAGTTCGGACGCGATCGCTGAAGACCATCGCGGCGGCGAAACGGAGGCTCTGCCACATGAAAACGGGACGGCACGCGTGGCTCGCCGCCTTGGCCGTCGTGGCCGCCTGCGCGCCCGCGGCCGCCGCGGAGCCGGCTTGCGGCAGCGAGACCTTCGAGGCGATCCGCTATACGGTCTGCCGCTTCGATCCCGCGGCGGTCGACCTCCGCGTCTTCTGGGCGGACGCCTCCGGCAAGCCCTATGGCTCGTTCAAGGCGCTGGAGGCGGACCTCGCCCGGCGCGGGCTGAGGCTCGACCTCGCGGTCAACGGCGGCATGTACCATCCGGGACTCGCCGCGGTCGGCCTCCTCGTCGAGAGCGGGCGCCAGCGCGTGGCGATTAACAACGCCTGGGGCTTCGGCAACTTCTTCCTGCACCCGAACGGGGTGTTCTGGCTGAAGGACGGCCGCGCCGGGGTGACCGAGACGACGCGCTACCGGGACGAGGGGATCGACGCCGACCAGGCGACCCAGTCGGGGCCCATGCTGGTCATCGACGGCAAGATCCATCCGCGCTTCGATCCGGCCTATCAGAGCCCGAAGATCCGCAACGGCGTCGGCATCGATCCGGACGGCCGGGTGGTGCTGGCGCTGACCGAGGATCCGGTGAATTTCCATGGCTTCGCCAGGTTCTACCGCGACCATATCGGCGCCCGGAACGCACTCTTTCTCGACGGCAGCATCTCCAGCCTGCACTGGCCGGCGGAGGGCCGCTCCGACGCCGGCTTTCCGCTCGGGCCGATCATCGGCGTGGTCGGCAAGGCGGCGCCGGCGCCGGAGACGGCGCTCAGGCCGGCTTCGACGCCTTGAGCGAATAGGAAAGCGGCAGTGACGGGCCGCCGGGCGGGAAGCGCCAGAGATCGACGCCCTCCTCCACCAGCATGGGGAACGCCTGCCAGGCCACATGCTCGTGCTCGGCCAGATGGTCGAGGCGGAGGCCGGCCCCGATCAGCGCGCCGACCACATGCGAGATCGGATGCGTCCACTCGTAGTTGCGCGTGTTCACGAGCTTGCGCACGTCGCCCGTATAGGTCGTGTCGATGTCGTTGGCGACCGGCCGGTCCGGCGGGTCGAACCAGGGATAATGCGGCTTCAGCCGGCCGTCCTCCTCGATCATCGTGGCGACGATCGTGGGATGCCCCTCGATCAGATAGACGAAGCCGCCCGGATCCAGCAGCGCCGCGACCACCTCGGCCCAGCGGCGGATGTCCGGCAGCCAGTTGAGCGCGCCCCAGCCGGTGAACACGATGTCGTAGGTCTCATCGAGCGCCGCCGGTGCGTCATGGACGCTCGCCTCCACGAAGCGCATGTCCGGCCGCCCGGCGCGAGCCGCGAAGTCGCGCGCGGCGGCGATCGATCGCGGCGAGAAGTCGAGCCCCGTCGCGTCCGCGCCGAGATGGGCGAGGCTGATCGTGTCGAGCCCGATATGGCATTGCAGGTGGACGAGCCGCTTGCCCGCCACGTCGCCGAGCTCGGCCGCCTCGATCGCGTGCAGCGAGGAGCCGCCTGAGAGGACGAGGTCGATCCGGTAGCTGCCGGTCGTGTCGGTCGAATGGATCGCGGCCCGTTCGTCCCAATTGATCCGGTTGGCGTCGAGATAAGGGTCCATGGCCGGCCGCCCTTCGCTCAAAATCGCGGTCCACCTGACGCCGGTCACCGGCGAAGGGCCGCGCCCCGGACAAACGCCGAAGGCCGGGCGATCACCCGGCCTTCCGATCCAGTCGTATGGAAAAGCGAGGACGCCGCGCTCAGGCCGACTTCTTCTCGGGGCGCTTGTCCTGCTTCTCCACGATGCGGGCCGCCTTGCCGGTCAGGCCGCGCAGATAATAGAGCTTGGCGCGGCGCACCTTGCCGCGGCGGACGACGTCGATCGACTCGATCAGCGGGGTGTAGACCGGGAAGACGCGCTCCACGCCCTCACCGTAGGAGATCTTGCGGACGGTGAAGCTCTCGTTGAGCCCCGAGCCGGAGCGCGCGATGCACACGCCCTCATAGGCCTGCACGCGGGTGCGTGTGCCTTCCACGACCTTCACGTTGACGCGGACCGTGTCGCCGGGGCCGAAGTCGGGAATGCCGCGCTTTTCGGCAATGACGGCCATCTGCTCGGCTTCGAGCTGCTGGATGATGTTCATGGGAGTCACCTGTCTTCGAAGTTGGCGTTGCGTATACTCGATGTCCGGCCGCTTGTCATGCCCCCGTCGTCACGGCGTGGGCCACGCTTGCGCGGCTTCGATTCGTCCTCTTCCTGCCGGCGCGCCGCATAGGCGGCGTAGAGATCCGGACGCCGCTCGGCGGTGAGCCGCTCGGCCGCCTCGCGCCGCCAGCGGGCGATGCGGGCATGGTCGCCGGAGACGAGCACCGGCGGGATCGTGCGTCCCTCCCAGTCGACCGGGCGGGTGTAGTGCGGGTATTCCAGGAGCCCGGCCTCGAAGCTCTCCTCGGTGCCGGAGTCGAGCGTCCCCATCACCCCCGGCAGGAGCCGGACGACGGCGTCGAGCGCCACCATGGCGGCGAGCTCGCCGCCCGACAGCACATAGTCGCCGACCGACAGCTCGGTCAGGCCGCGCGCCTCGATAACCCGCTCGTCCACGCCCTCGAAGCGCCCGCACAGGATGACCGCGCCGGGCCCCGCCGCGAGCGTGCGGACGAAGGCCTGGTCGAGCGGCCGTCCGCGCGGGCTCATCAGGAGCCGCGGCCGCGGATCTTGCCGAGGCGAGACCGCGTCGAGCGCGCGCGCCACCACGTCCGCCCGCATCACCATGCCCGGACCGCCGCCCGCCGGCGTGTCGTCCACGCTGCGGTGCCGGTCGGTCGCGAAGGCGCGGTAGTCCGTGACGGCGAGCGACCAGAGGCCGTTCGACAGCGCCTTGCCGGAGAGCGACAGGCCGAGCGGGCCTGGAAACATCTCCGGATAGAGCGTCAGCACGTCGGCGGTAAAGCCGCGGGGCTCGGCGGCAAAGCCGGTCATGACCGGTCCTCGCCCTCTTCCGGCTCGTCCGGGCCGCCCCCGAACAGGCCGTCCGGCGGCTCGATCACCACCCGCCCGGCCTTCACGTCCACCACCGGCACGAACGCCTTGGTGAACGGCAGGTAGACCGAGTTGCCGGCCGGCGGCTCGATCTCGAGGAGGTCGCCCGCCCCGAAATCCGCGACCGCCAGGATGCGCCCGTAGGCGGTGCCGTCCGCGCCGACGACCGGAAGCCCGATCAGGTCGGCGTGGTAGAACTCCTCCTCGTCGGGTTCCGGCAGCGCCGAACGGTCCACATAGAGGCGGGTCCCGTTCAGCGCCTCGGCCGCGTTGCGGTCGGGCACCTCGCGGAATTTCACGACCAGCACCGTGTCGGCCGGCCGGAACCGTTCCACCCGGAGCGTGCCGCCCTTGTCGGTCGCGAGCGGCCCGTAGTCGGTGAGCGCGGTGTCCGGGACGGTGAAGGACTTCACCCTCACCTCGCCCTTGATGCCGTGCGCCGCCCCGATCTGTCCGACCAGGATACGGCCGGACGCAGCCCCGGACGCCGGATTCGACGTCACCGTCATGGTTCGGTCTCCTCCGGCGGACGCGGGTCTCAGGCTTCGGCGGCGGCCGACTCGGCGCGCTTGGCACGCTCGGCGGCGCGTTCCTGCGACTTCTTGCCCGGCACGGCCTTCTCCGGGTTGCTGCGGGGCTCGCGCTTGGCGAGACCGGCGGCGTCGAGGAAGCGCAGCACGCGGTCGGTCGGCTGCGCGCCGACCGACAGCCAGTACTGCAGGCGCTCGGTCACCAGCGAGACGCGCTCGGCGGAGTCCTTGGCGAGCATCGGGTTGAACGTGCCGACCTTCTCGATGAAGCGGCCGTCGCGCGGCGAGCGGGCGTCGGCGACGACGATGCGATAATAGGGCCGCTTCTTGGTGCCGCCGCGGGCGAGACGGATCTTCAGGGACATGCTCTTCTCCAGTTGATCTTGAGAGGGATTGGAACGGTTCAGGCGCGGCCGTCGCGAATGGCTTCGTGGTGACGGATGACCTGGCTGACGATGAAGTTCAGGAATTTCTCGGCGAAGTCCGGGTCGAGCTTCGCCTCCTCGGCGAGCCGGCGCAGCCGGGCGACCTGGGTCGCCTCGCGGTTCGGGTCGGCCGGAGGCAGGCCGTGCTCGGCCTTCAGCACGCCGACCGCCTTGGTGCAGCGGAACCGCTCCGCCAGGATGTAGATGAGCGCCGCGTCGATGTTGTCGATCGAGGCGCGAAGCTCTTTGAGCTCGGGGAGGATGCCGGGTTCGGCGCGCGACGGCAGGGCGGCGTCTTTCGTCTCGGTCACGGGAGCCTCACTTCTTCTTGCCGAGGCCGGGAAGGCCGGGGAAACCTGGGCCGCCCTTCGGGCCCGGCAGCGCCGGTCCGCGCGGCAGGCCGGGGAAGCCGGCGCCGAGCCCGGGCAGGCCGGCGGGCGGCTTCAGCCCGGCGGGCAGGCTCGGCGGCGCCCCCGGCGGCAGGCCGGGCATGCCGCCCGGCAGCTGGCCGGTGCGCGCCATCTCCTCGAGCTGCGCCGGGTCGATCTGCGGGCCGCCGCCGCCCATCATGGCGCCGAGGCCGCCGAGCAGGCCGCCCTTCTTCTTGCCCATCATCTTCATCATGTCCGCCATCTGGCGGTGCTGCTTCAGGAGGCGGTTGATGTCCTCCACGCGCGTGCCCGACCCGGCCGCCACGCGGCGCTTGCGCGAGGCGTTGAGCAGGTCCGGCTTCGCCCGCTCCTTCTTGGTCATGGAGCCGATGATGGCGAGCTGGCGCTTGATGAAGCGGTCGTCGAGACCGGCCGCCTCCATCTGGCCCTTGATCTTTCCCATGCCCGGCATCAGGCCCATGATGCCCTTCATGCCGCCCATCTTCTGCATCTGGCCGAGCTGGTCGGCGAGGTCGTTCAGGTCGAACAGCCCCTTCTGCATCCGCTGGGCCGCCTTGGCGGCCTTCTGGACGTCCATCTCCTGCGCGGCCTTCTCGACCAGCGCGACGATGTCGCCCATGCCGAGGATGCGCCCGGCGATGCGGGAGGGATCGAAGTCCTCGAGCGCGTCCGCCTTCTCGCCGGTGCCGATCAGCTTGATCGGCTTGCCGGTGACGGCGCGCATCGACAGCGCCGCGCCGCCGCGGCCGTCGCCGTCCATGCGGGTCAGCACGATGCCGGTGATGCCGACGCGCTCGTCGAAGCTCTTGGCGAGGTTGACCGCGTCCTGGCCGGTCAGGCTGTCGGCGACGAGCAGGATCTCGTGCGGCCTGGCGACCCGCTTGATCTCCGCCATTTCGAGCATGAGCGGCTCGTCGATATGGGTGCGGCCGGCGGTGTCGAGGATCACCACGTCGTAGCCGCCGAGGCGGCCGGCGGTCATGGCGCGCTCGGCGATCTGCGGCGGCGTCTGGCCGGCGACGATCGGCAGCGTGTCGATGCCGTTCTGCTCGCCGAGCACGCGCAGCTGCTCCTGCGCGGCCGGGCGGCGCGTGTCGAGCGAGGCGAGCAGCACCTTGCGGCGCATGCGGTTCGTGAGCCGGAGCCCGATCTTGGACGTGGTCGTCGTCTTGCCGGAGCCCTGCAGGCCGACCATCATGATCGGGACCGGCGCCGGGGCGTTGAGGTCGATCGGCTGCGCGTCGGCGCCGAGCATCTCCACGAGCGTGTCGTGGACGATCTTGATCACCTGCTGGCCGGGCGTGACCGAGCGCAGCACCTCCTGGCCGACCGCGCGCGTCCTGACCTTGTCGGTGAACGAGCGGACCACGTCGAGCGCCACGTCGGCCTCGATCAGCGCGCGCCGGACCTCGCGCATGGCCTCGCCGACATCGGCTTCGGTCAGCGCGCCGCGGCGCGTCAGCTTGTCGAGAATGCCGGAAAGGCGTTCCGAGAGGCTTTCGAACATGGATCCCGTCGTCCCATCGAACCGGCCGCGGACAGTCCGCGGCCCGTCGTCCATATGGCTCCCCCGCCCGGCTCCTGCCATCCACCCGCCGCTCCGGGCCGGCCGCGATGGGCCGGATCCAAACGAAAGCGCGCCCGCGGGCGCATCGCGCTGGCGGGCGTTGGCCTCCGGGATCGAAGTCCCGGTCGGCGGGTCGCGTCGACGAAGTCGGCGAGAGTGGGAGCCTATACAGGAGCCCCGGCCGCCTCGTCAACCGCGGCGGCCGGGCGCGGGCGGCGGTGGCACCCCTCACATCTCGATGATCGTCCTGAATCCGCCGAAGATCATCCGCTTGGTGTCGAACGGCGCGTTCTTCATCATGTCTTCCGAGCGCGGATCCTTCATCACCGCGGCCATCACCTCGTCGCGCTTCTCCCGCGAGGGATAGACGATATAGGCGAACACGACCAACTCGTCCTCCTTGACCTGCACGGAGCGGGGAAAGCTCGTCAGCTCGCCGTAGGGGACGTCGTCCTGCACGCATTCCACATAGGCGAGCGCGCCGTGCTCCTTCCAGATGTCCCCGCCCTTGCGCGCATAGGCCTCGTAGACGTCGAGCTTGTCCTTCGGCAGCGGCACCACGAAACCGTCGACATAAGTCATGGACTTCTCCCTTGGTTGGCGTCCGCAGCAGAGGACGAAGCCGGCTTCGGCGCGCCGACATCATCGCAGCGGGATTTCGAGCCGGTCCAGTAAAGCCTTGAGCCCAACCGCCTTGCGGCCTATGCCAGATCGACGGCGGCTGCTCCCCGCGGCCGTCCGGGGGGAGGGTGCCCATGAAAATCGCCGTCGTCGGCCTCGGCATGGCCCTCACGCCGCACGCCAAGGCGCTCCTCGACCTCGCCGGACGGGTCGAGGTGGCGCATGTGTGGAGCCCGAACCCTGAGCGGCGCACCACCGTCGCCGGACGGTTCGGCTTTCCTGCCGCCGCAAGCCTGGAACAGATCCTCGCCGACCGGTCGGTCGACGTCCTGATGATCCTGACGCCGCCCAATTCGCATCTGGAGCTGGTCGAGCGCGCCGTCGCGGCGGGCAAGCACGTGCTGCTCGAGAAGCCGATCGAGATCACGCCCGCCCGCGCGGAGGCGACGGTGGCGGCCGCCAAGGCGGCGGGGCGGCAGCTCGGCGTCGTGCTGCAGAACCGCTTCCGCCCGGCCAGCCTCGCGCTCTCCGGCCTCCTCGCCGATGGCCGGCTCGGCGCCATCGTGTCGGCCTCCGCGCGCATCTGGAACTGGCGGCCGCAGGAGTACTATGACCAGCCCGGCCGCGGCACGCTCGCCCGCGACGGCGGCGGCGTGCTCCTGACCCAGGGCATCCACACGCTCGACCTGCTCGTCGCCTTCGCCGGGCTCCCGGTCGAGGTGATGGCCTATGCGGCGACGAGCCCGGTGCACCGGATGGAGACCGAGGACATCGCCGCCGCGGCGATCCGGTTCGAGAACGGCGCCATGGGCACGATCGCGGCGACCACCGCCGCCTATCCGGGCTTTCCGGAGCATATCGAGATGATCGGCACGCGCGGCACCGCGGTCCTCGACGGCACGACCCTGGTCGTCCGCCTCGTCGACGGCACGGGCTTCGAGGTCGGCGACCCGGCCGCGGGCGGCGGCAACGGCGCCGATCCGATGGCCTTCCCGCACCACAACCACTTGGCCGTCCTCACCGACTTCGTCGAGGCGGTGGAAACCGGGCGGCCGCCGAGGATCTCCGGCGAGGAAGCCCTGAAGGTGCACCGGCTGATCGAGGCCTTGCTGGAATCCGCGGAGGGCGGACGCGCGGTCAGCGTGCGGCGCTAGGGGTCGCGGGCACCCATGTCGAAGTATTCTACTGTATGATATAATTTGAATACTTTAATATACTAATTCGAAAGTCTGGTTCCTCCGCGAAGATCGCTCTAGAAGTGGCGATGACGGGTCGCGTCGAGGCCATGATCTGATTCGGATCACGGATCGACCATCGGCACGTCCTTGCTCGATCCTGGCGGAGCCGACGATGATCAGATCCTGGTTGATCGCAATACCGTGCCTGCTCGCCTCCGGTGTGCAGGCCTCGGCGGGGTGCACCATCGCAAGCGTGGTCGGCAACTGGACGCTCTACACGCTCAGTTCCGAAGGGCCGACCCAGTTCACCACAACCTGCGACGTGACGATCACCAACCGCGGCCGCGCCTCCGGCCAATGCGTGGATTCGTTCGGCGGCCAGGGGGCGTTCACCGCGACGCTGAAGGTGTTCAGCGCGCCCCGATGCACCTTCAACGGCACGATGACGCAGTTCGGCGACAAATACTCGCTGAACCTCGTCTCGGTCAGCCGCGACCGCAGCGTGGTGAGCGGCGTCGGCAGCAGCGACACCGGCGTGTTCGTCCTCAACGCCGTCAAGCAATAGGCCGGACGACGGAACGACGGACTGCGGGACGCCGGACCAGGGGCCGGCGCCCCTCCTCCGCTCAGGGCGCCAGGATCTGGAACGGCGCGGCGGCGACCCGGTCGGTCGGCGCCGCCATCGGCGCGGCCTTGTCGCGGTTGTACATGTCATTGCGGAAGTTGAGCACGCCCTCGGACACCCAGGCGGTCAGATAGACGAAATAGACCGGCACCGGCCGGCTGATGCGGATCGTCTGCTTCTGCCCGGACGACGCCGCTTGCTGCAGCCGTTCCATGGTCCAGCCGCCCTCGCCGCCGAGGATCCACGCGGCGAGCGGGAAGATCTCCTGGACGCGGATGCAGCCGGCGCTGAAGGCGCGCTCGTCCTGCGCGAACAGATCCTTCATCGGCGTATCGTGCATGTAGACGATGAACTTGTTCGGCATGTCGAGCCGGACGAGACCGAGCGCGTTCCACGGCCCGAAGTCCTGGCGGAACGTGTAGCGCTTCGCTTCGTCGCTCGCCCAGTTGACCGTGGTCGGGTCCACCTCGCCGCCGCCGAACGAGGAATAGACACGGATCTTCTTGCTCGTCAGGTAGTTCGGATCCTTGCGCACGGTCGGGATCAGGTCGCGCACGGCGATCGTGTCGGGCACGTGCCAGAACGGCAGGAGGTCGACGTTCTGGACGAGCGCGCTCACCACCGGCGTCGGCGCCTCGCGCTTGCCGGAGATCACACGGCTGACGAAGTCGACCTTGCCGTCTTCGACGCCCTGCAGTTCGAAGGCCGGCGCGTTCATCGCCACATAGCGGCCGCGCGCCTTGGGCAGCACCTCGCGCAGGCGGTCGAGATTCGCCTCGAGCTGGGCGAGCCGGTCCGCGGCGCTGACATTCATGTGGGCGAGCGTCAGCCCGGTCACAGCGCCGGTCGGCCGGATGCCGTGGCGCACCTGGAAGCGGATCACCGCGTTGCGCACATCCGCGTCGTAGAAGCTGCCGAGCGCGCCGCGCGGCAGGTCGCCGCTGATCTGCAGGCGCTGGCGCAGCACCGCGACGGCGGCCGAGTTTTCGTTCGGGCGCAGCCCCGTGCCGGGGATGAGCGGCCAGCCGCCCGCCGTGACCACCTGCCGGTGATAGGCGATCGCCTCGATGAGGCCGCGTTCGGTCTCCGCCGACAACAGCGGCACGTCGCCGATCTGGAAGGAAGGCCCGAAGCCCGCCGGCTGCGCGAGCGCCGGGCGGGACAGGACACCGAGGGCGGCGGCGACCGCCACGACGGCGGCGCTGACGGCGATGTGGTGGACGAAGCGGAAAGCCATGCGGGACATCTCACTTGAAGGGCGTCGCCTCGAAACTCCGTCCTGTCGCCAGTCGGGGTGTCGCCGCGCGTCGTGCTGCGCGGTGCCGCGTTGCCCGGGGTTGGTCCAAACCTCGGATGAAGTCACGATCGAAATGATCCGCCGTGCCGGTTGTCGCCGCCGGACTGAGAGGCGTCAAGCAACGCCCGGCCCCGAGCCGTCGGGAGGCCACGATAGCGCGTCGGCCATCGCGGGGTAAATTCCCTGGGAACGAAGTCGGCCGCCGCCATGGCACGCTCCGGCTGTCCGTGCAGTATGGCATCATTAGCAGACAAGCGAATGTGAGGCCAAGCCCGCTGTGACGTCGCGCGCGCGGACATGGGAAGGCCAGGACCTTGACCCGAGGCAATTCCTCTTCGATCGGATGATCCCGTCCGATCGGGAAATGCCCCGGCGTCAAAGGCGCAGATGGCCCGCCCGCATGGCGATCCCGACCGCGTCGGCGCGGTTGCGGGCGCCGAGCTTCTCCAGCACGGCGGTCACGTGAAATTTAGCGGTGTGCACCGAAATGGCGAGGCGACGGGCGATCACCTTGTTGGACGCGCCCTCGGCGAGCAGGCCGAGCACCTGCCGTTCGCGGGCCGTGAGCGCGACGGATGGCGGCGGCGCGGCGGGCTCGGCGTCCCAGCCGGCCGGCGCCTCGATCCGGTAGCCGGCCGCGATCAGCTGCGCGGCGGCGAGGATCAGGGTCGGATCCGCGGAGGCGACCGTGTCGGATCCGGCGGGTTCGTCGGCGAGGACGAGGCGCGGACCCGGCTCGGCGGCCGCGTCCGGGCGGTCCGTCACGGTGACGGCGACGCGGTCCTCGTCCTCCTCCGCGAGCCGCCATTCGGCCCGCGCGTCGACCAGCGCGGCGAGCGCGGAGCGCAGGTCCTCGTCGTCCACGTCGAGGGCGATCGGTTGAGCGTCGTGCCTTGCGGCGTCATCCATGGGCGGTCCCGCGCGGGGCCCTCGATTGATCAGGCGCGCGGCCGCTCGCCGAGCGTGCAGGCCGCCTCGCTCGACTGGCCGCCGCGCAGGAAGCCGAGCGTCACCGTATGGCCGACCGCGTCGGTGCCGAGGCGATGCACAAGGTCACCGACCGAGCGGACCGGTTCGCCCTCCCATGTGGTGATGATGTCGCCGACCATGAAGCCCGCGCCGGCGGCGGGGCTGCCCTGCTCGACCTCGACGACGATCACCCCGCCGGGCGCGCCGCGCCGGCCGAGCCCCTGCAGCGCGGCACCGAAATAGGCACGCGCCACATAGCCCTTTTCGAGCAGGGCCGCGACCGAGCGGGCGAGTGTGGCCGCCGGGATCGCCATGGCGCGGTGGCGCGGGCCGTTCACCGCCATCCCGATCAGGCCGCCGTCGGGCGCCACCACGGCGCCGCCTTCGGCCGCGCCGGCGAGTTTCAGGCCGAGCCGGAGCCGCGCGTCGATGCGCCCGCCCTGCTGGCTCCGCCAGGCCTCGCCGACCTCGCCGACGACGCCGAGCGCCGCGATCGGCGAGGCCTCGCCGCGTCCGACCGCCAGCGCGAGCGATCCGACCGAGGGGATCGGCGCCGCCCGCCATTCGCCCGCCGGCCCGGTCGCGACCTTGAGCAGCGCCACGTCGGTGGTGGGATCGCGGCCGACCAGCTCGGCCTTGACGGTGGTGCCGTTCGGCAGCGTGACGGAGAGGTCGTCGCCGCCGTCGAGCAGCTCCTCGGCGGTGACGACGAGGCCTTCGCGCCAGACGAGGCCGCTCGGCCGGCGGGGCCCGTGCCCATGCACCGCGACGACGCGGGCGGCGGCCGCGGCGACCGAGGCGGCGAGGTGATCGGAAAGGGCCGCGAAGGCGTTCGAGGCGAAGTCGGTCATGACGGCTCCTGCGGGGTCGTTGGCGGGGGGCGGGACCGGGCGTCCCGTCGTGGCCGGACACTGAACCGGAGCCGCCCGCCTCGAAAGCTGCCCTTACGGGGAGGTGAAGCGCCGAGGGCGGATCCCCAGATCGGGCCCACGGACGCAACCGCCGCGAAGGACCCGCCCCATGCCGCTCGACCTGCTCGACCGCCCCGACGCCGCCACGCCCACCGCCGACGTGGCCGACCCGGCCGGCCGCGACCCGGCCCTGATCGACGCCTATTCGAACGCGGTCGCCTCCGTCGCGGAGCGGGTCGGCCCCGCCGTGCTCGCGGTCGCGGCCGAAGGCCACGGCATGGGGTCCGGGGTGGTGCTCTCGCCGGACGGGCTGATCGTGACGAACGACCATGTGGTCGGCCGGCGCCGGACCGTCGACCTCGTCCTCTCCGATACCCGCCGCCTGACCGGGCGGGTGCTCGGCACCGACCCGGACACCGACCTCGCCGTGGTCAAGGCGGACGGCGACGGGCTCGTGGCGGCGCGGCTCGGCGACAGCGCCGCGCTCCGGCGCGGCCAGATCGCGATCGCCATCGGCAACCCGCTCGGCTTCGAATCGACCGTGACGGCGGGCGTCGTCTCCGCGCTCGGCCGCAGCCTCCGGGCCAGCACCGGCCGGGCGATCGAGGACGTCATCCAGACCGACGCCGCGCTCAATCCGGGCAATTCCGGCGGCGCCCTCGCCTCGTCGGCGGGCGAGGTGATCGGCATCGCCACCGCCATGATCCGCGGCGCGCAAGGGATCTGCTTCGCGGTCGCGAGCAACACGGTCGCCCATGTGGTGAGCGAGATCCTGATGCACGGACGCGTCCGCCGCGCCTATCTCGGCATCGGGGTCGGCACCGTGCCGCTGCCGCGCCGCGTCGCCCATGCGGCCGGGATCGAGAGCCGGGCGGCGGTCATGCTGACCCAGGTCGAGCCGGGCGGACCGGCCGCGGCGGCGGGGCTGCGCGCCGGCGACATCCTGCTCGCGCTCGGCGGTGAGCCGGTCGCGGGCGCGGACGCGCTGATCCGCCGCCTCGGCGCCGGCGCGATCGGCGTGCCGCTCGCCGCCACGCTGCTGCGCGAAGGCCGCCTCGTCGACGTGACGGTGACGCCGGACGGCCGTCCGCCTGCGCGCGCGTGACGGCGCCGCCGGACCGGCGGCACGGGGCGCGATCGGGGGCGGTCGGAAAGACCGCCCCGACAACAACAGGCCTTAGTATTATTTCAGCTTGCCGCGCTAATATTCCAACAACGGGGCGTTGACTCGTCGTTTATAAATACATAATCTTGAATTCATCGATGTTGCAGCGAATGCCCGTAGGGCCGGAGACTGTTTCGTGTACCGGTCGGCTTCGCCAAGACCATCGATCCTAGGGATATGTTTCTAGACTGATCGATTCAGCTGGATCTTCCACCGGACTTTCCTTGCGATTGCCGCGAGGAACGCTCGGACATTGTTTGCCACCGGATGTCAGCATTTGAGGCCGAAAGCGGATCGGCGCGACCGGATTGCTCCCGGTTGCGACCGGACGGGTAGGCATGCCCGCTGCCTCCCACCCGCCTTCGCCATGAGGCCCCCCGGCGGCGTCCACACGCCGGGGGGCCGTTTTTCTTTGAGCATTTCCCGATCGGACGGTGTCATCCGATCGAAGAGGAAATGCTCTGGAGTCAATAGCTTGAGCCTGTCCCGCCGTCGCACGGGGCTCATTCGCGCGTGGGGCGATCGTCGTCGTCGCGCAGGATCTCCGACATCTCCTTGCGATCGTCCGAGGACATGGGCCGGTCCGTCCGCCGCCGGAGCCGCCACAGCACGATCGCCACCACGGCGACGAGCCCGATCAGCGGCACGATCACGGTCAGGTTCGAGGCGATGTCGATGTCGCCCATGATGCACGCTCCCTCGCCCGTCCACCGCCGCTCCCGCCAGACCCACGGGATCCGCTCCTTCAGAGGAACGAATGGGCGCGACTGTCGTTCGCCCTATGGTCAGCATAGGGGACTTTTAAAATGTTTCTACGTATAGACAAGCTCCAAGCCGAGCTTCCGGAGCCGAAAAAGAAGGATCCCAACGCCGCGGCAGCGCTTCAGGAACTGCTCGGCGGCAAATACGGCGAAATGTCCACGCTCGGGAACTATATGTTCCAGAGCTTCAATTTCCGCAGCAAGGAGAAGCTTCGCCCGTTCTACAGTCTGGTGGCGAGCATTACGGCGGAAGAGCTTGGCCATGTGGAGCTGGTCAGCAACGGCGTCGCGATGCTGAACAACGGCCCGGACAATGACGGCGACGAAGAGGTCGGCGGCGACATCTCGGACGCGCCGTTCGAATCCATGCAGGACATCCGGCTCGCGGCCGCGTTCCTGTCGAACGGCGGCGGCGCCACCCCGGTCAACAGCAACGGCCAGTCGTGGAACAACGACTTCATCACGACCACCGGCAACGTCGTGCTCGACCTCTTGCACAACTTCCATCTGGAATGCGGGGCGCGGCTGCACAAGCTCCGCGTCTACGAGACGCTGTCCGACCCGACCGGCCGCGAAGTCTGCGGCTATCTTCTCGTGCGCGGCTCGGTGCATGCCCATGCCTATGCGCTGGCGCTGAAGAAGATCACCGGCGTCGCGATCGAGCAGATGCTGCCGACGCCGAACATCAATCTCGACAAGATTCCCGAATGCCAGAAATACCTGCAGGAGGGATCGCACCGCCGCCTCTACACCTTCAGCCCGGACGACTACCGCGACATGTCGGGCATCTGGGGCAATGGAGAGGTGGCGCTGCCGAACGACCCGCCGGGCGAGCTGACGGTCGTCGAGGGCAACCCGGAAGGGGGCAAGATCCATCAACTGACCGGCGTCCCCTCTGCCTTCACCCCCGACTACGCACCGGAGGAGATGTTCGACATCGCCGAGAAGCTCTACAAGGCGTCGCGCTGACGCAGGCCCGACGCGCCCCGCCCTTCCGATCGTTTCGGACCGGCGGCGCGGCCGGGCCGCTCACTGGCCGAGCAGTTCGAGGCACTTCCCTGCGGCTTCCGCGGCGGGGCGCGCCTCGGCGAGGGCGAGCTTGCCGTCCTGGATCATCTTCTCGGTGATGGCGGTGACGATCCGGCGCCCGGTCTCGGGCGTCGGCTTGCTCGCGATCGTGCCGCGGTAGATCGCCTGGGACTCGGGCGGCAGCCGGGACGCGCAGCTGTCGGCGGCCTTCCGGTCGGCCGCCGCGCCGCCGGCCGTTCCGACGAGGAGAAGCACCGCAAGGCTCGTGCGCAGCATCAAGGTCCCCATACCGCCAAGGTAAATTCTGATTAACAGATGTGGCAGGGACGCTCAAGATCGAGCGCCGGTCGGCCCGGAGGCCGCCGCTCAGGCGGCGCCGCGCGGCACCGCAAAGGGCGACAGGTTGCGCTTCAGGAAGCGGCCGTCGCCCTTGCGGCCGAGGATGCGCCCCTCCTCGCAGACGAGTTCGCCGCGCAGGATCGTCATCACCGGCCAGCCGGTCACCGCCATGCCCTCATAGGGCGTGTAGTCGGTGCCGTGATGCAGGAGCTCCTGGCGGATCGTCTCCTTGCGGTTCGGGTCCCAGATCACGATGTCCGCGTCGAAGCCGACGCCGATCGAGCCCTTCTCGGGATAGAGGCCGTACATCTTGGCGTGGTTGGTCGAGGTGAGCGCGACGAATTCGTTGACCGTGATGCGCCCCTCGGCGACGCCCTTCGAATAGAGGATCTGCAGGCGCGTCTCGATGCCCGGAATGCCGTTCGGCACCCATTTGAACGAGGTGCGCGCCTTCGGATTGAGCTTGCCCTCGCTGCCCTCGTAGTAGAACGGGCAGTGGTCGGACGAGAAGGTCTGGAACACGCCACCCCGGATGCCCTCCCAGATCGCCTCCCAGGACGCGGTGTCGCGCGGCGGCGGCGAGCAGACATATTTGCCGCCGCTCTCGTCCATGTTGAGCCCCTTCATGTCGTCCGCGGTCAGCGCCACATATTGCGGGCAGGTCTCGCCATAGACCTTGAGGCCCTTCTGCTGCGCCCAGCGGATCTGCTCCATCGGCTCGCGGCCGGAGACATGGACGATCATGATCGGCACATCGATCAATTCGCCGTGGCTGATCGCCCGGTGGGTCGCCTCGCGCTCGACGACCTCGGGCCGCGACACGGCATGGTAGTAGGGCGCCGTCTTGCCCGCGGCTTCCAGCCGCTCGGTCATGAACTTGATCGCGTCATAGCCCTCGCAATGGACCATCACGAGCGCCTTGCAGCCGCGCGCGCAATCGAACACTTCGAGGAGCTGGCGGTCGTTGAGGACGAGGTCGTCATAGGTCATGAACACCTTGAACGAGGAGTAGCCGTCGGCGACCAGCGCCGGCAGCTCCTGCCCGAGCACCGAGGGGGACGGGTCGGCGACGATGAGATGGAAGCCGTAGTCGCAATAGGACTGGCCGTCCGCCTCCTTGTGGTAGTCCATCACCGCGGCGCGCAGCGAGGCGCCGCGCGGCTGCAGCGCGAAGGGCAGCACGGTCGTGTTGCCGCCGGCGATCGCCGCGCGCGTGCCGGTCTCGAAATCGTCCGCCATCTTCGGCCCGCCGAAGGCCGGCTGCGCCAGATGCACGTGGCTGTCGATGCCGCCCGGCATGACCAGCAGGCCCGAGGCGTCGATCACCTTCGCGCCGCCCTCGATCTTGTCCGCAAGGGCCGCGATGCGGCCGCCCCGGATGCCCACATCGGCGCGGACCGTGTCGGCGGCGGTGACGACCGTGCCGCCGCGAATGACGAGATCATAGTCGGACATGACGGGGCTCCTCAGCCGAGTTCGAAACTTGTGATGCCGTAGATGCGGTCGGCGGCGAGATCCGGGGCCGGCCCCCGGTACATGCGCGCCGTCTCGAAGCCGAGGGCGAGACCATAGCGCTCCGCGAGCGCCACGGCAGCCGGATTGGCGAAGGTGAGGTCGAGCGAGACCTCCCCGTCCGTCCGGGCGGCGAGCGCGCGGAACAGGAGGTCGGCGACCGGTTCGCGGTCGGCCACGAGCGGGCCGATCCGCCACGTCCGCTCGGCCGGCCGGATCACGCCGTAGCCGGCGACACGCCCGTCCTCGATCGCCACGATCGCGATGCGCCCGTCCGTCGCCGTGAGCCAGTCGGCGAGAAAGGCCTCGCGCGGCGCCGGGAAGCAGGGCCGGTCATAGGCCGCGACGGCGGCGAGATCGTCCGCCGTCACCGCCCTGAGGCGCGGATCGGCCGGGGCCTCGACGGCGGGCCGGCCGGCGAAGCTGCCGTTGCGATGGGCGATGACGAAGCCCGAGCGGGCATAGTTCGCTTGCTGGGCGACCACGCCGTCGAGGCCGACGGTAAGGCCGTCGAGCCGCGCCATGCCGGCTTCCCAGAGCGCGAGGCCGTATCCTCGGCCCCGATGGTCCGGGTGGACGATGTAGAAGCCGAGGAAGCCGAAGGCGTCGCCGTAGCGCACCACCGAGATCGAGGCGACCGGCACGTCCTCGATGTAACCCATCAGGAAGCCGTCCGGATCGAAGCGGCGGAACACCGCCCCGTCGCCGAGCCCCAGGTCCCAGCCCTCCGCGCGCGCCCAGGCGACCATCAGGTCGAACGCCGCGTCGTCGGCGGGAGCGATCCGGAGCGCCGGCATGGCGTCAGCCTCCGCCCGGGCGGGCGAAGCCGGCGAAGGATCCCGCATAGGGCTTCGGCGGCGGCGGGGCATAACCGCCGCGCTTCGAGGTGCGGACGCCGAGCCGGGCGAGCGCCTCGGCGAGCGCCACCGCGGCGGCGACGCCGTCGATCACCGGGAGGCCGTGCGCGCGGCTGAGGTCGGCGGCGAGGTCGGCCATGCCGGCGCAGCCGAGCACGATCGCCTCGGCGCGGTCCTCCGCCTTGGCCGCCTCGATCTCGGCGGCGATCTTTTCCCGCCCGCCGGAGCGCGGATCCTCGAGCGCCAGCACCGGCACGTCGGAGGCGCGCACGCGGCCGCAGCGCGTGGCGAGGCCGTAGCGGACGAGATTGTGCTCGATCGGCGGGATCGAGAGCGAGAGGGTCGTGACGACCGAGAAGCGGCCCGCCACCAGGCTCGCCACATGGAACGCCGCCTCGCCGATGCCGATCACCGGCGCGACCGCGACCTGGCGGGCGGCGTCGAGGCCGGTGTCGTCGAAGCAGGCGATCACATGGGCGGCGACGCCCTCGGCCTCGGCCGCGACGATGCGGGCGAGCATGCCGGGCACCGCGAAGGCCTCGTCGTAATAGCCCTCGATCGAGACCGGCCCCATCTCGGGCTGGGTCGCGAGGATCTCGGCGCCGGGCCCGGCCGCGGCGCGCGCCGCGGCGGCGATGCGCTCGGTCATGCTGCGGGTCGTGTTCGGGTTGACGACGTGCAGCCGCATGATGTCACAGCATTCCCTTGCCGGCGTCGGACCCATGCCGCGCCTGCCGCCGCTGCAGCGCCCTTATGGCGAACAGGGAGGCAAAGATGACGACGAAGGAGACCGCGCTCGTGAGCGTGCCGAGCGCGTAGATGTCCGGCTTGGTGACCGTGGTGGTCAAGCCCTGCAGGTCGAGCGGCAGCGTGTTCACCGATCCGATCGCCTGGCTCGACCGGGCGAGCTCGTCCCACGAGAGCGTGAAGCCGAAGAGACCGATGCCGATCACCGAGGGCAGGATGATCGGCAGCACCACGTATCGGAAGGTTTGCCAGGGCGTGGCGCCGAGGTCGCGCGCGGCCTCTTCGAGCCGATGGTCGAACCGGTTGAAGATCGCGAACATGATGAGGAGCCCGAACGGCAGCGTCCAGGTCAGATGCGCGCCGAGGCCGGAGGTGAAGAGGCCCATGGCGGTGGTGTAGTCCTCGGCGAGCGTCTTGAAGCCCCAGGCGGCGGCATAGTGCTTGATCGCGTCGTCGAGCACGCGGAATTCGAGCGCGATGCCGAGCGAGGTGATGATCGAGGGCACGATCAGGCTCGCGATCGCCGTGTAGAACAGGATCGACGAGCCGGGAAACGCCTTGCGGAAGGCCATGCCGGCGGCGACCGAGAGCACGACCGTGATCATCATCACGACGAGGCCGAGCTTCAGCGAGCGCATGAAGGCCGCGCCGATGTCGACGATGCCGGTGCCGGCGAACAGCTTGTAGAACCAGGTGAGCGAGACGCCGGTCATCGGGAAGGTGAGGCCGCCGTCCGGCCCCTGGAACGAGAGGACGAAGATCGCAAACATCGGCCCGTAGAGAAACACAACATAGGCGGCGAAGAAGGCCGCCAGGATGTAGAACGTCTTGCCGCGCCCCTCCGTCATCAGAGTTCCTTCCTGACATCGACGAGGCGCGACAGCGCCGCGATGATCATGAAGGTGACCCCGAGCAGGATCACCGCATTGGCAGCCGCGGCCGGGAACTGCAGCGCGTTGAGCCTCACCTCGATGATCTTGCCGGCGGCGGCGATCTGCTGGCCGCCCATCACGCCGATGGTGATGAAATCGCCCATCACGATGGTGATGACGAAGATCGAGCCGATCACGATGCCGGGCTTGGAGAGCGGGATGACCACGTTCCAGAGCGTCTGCCAGCCGGACGCGCCGGCGTCGTAGGCGGCCTCCATGAGACGCTTGTCGATGCGGATCATCGAATTGAAGATCGGCACGACCATGAAGAAGGTGAACAGGTGGACCAGCGCCAGGACCACCGCGAACTCCGAGAAAAGGAGCCATTCGAGCGGCTTGTCGATCAGGTTGAGGTCGATCAGCGCCGAGTTCACGAGGCCGTTGCGGCCGAGCAGCGGGATCCAGGCGATCATGCGGATGACGTTGGAGGTCCAGAACGGGATCGTGCAGAGGAGCGAGAGCCCGATCTGCCAGGACTTCGAGCGCACATGGAAGGCGAGGAAATAGGCGACCGTGAAGCCGATCACGAGCGTCAGCGCCCAGACCAGGAAGCAGAGTTTCAGCGTCTTCAGATAGGTCTTCAGGATGGTGCAGAGCTCGGGCAGCTGCTCGTAACAGCCCTCGAAGGTCTCGTAATAACCGCGCGTCGTGAACGTCGGGATCATCTCGTATTCGTTGTAGTCCCAGAAGCTCACGATGATCACGAAGGCGAGCGGGACCAGGAAGAAGACGAGGAAGACGAGCATCATCGGCCCGGCCTGGAGCCAGGCGACGATCGCCGAGGTCTTGTCCTTGAGCGCCATGACGGTTCCGGGCCGGCGGGAGGGGAGGACGCCGGTCCGGCGCCCTCCTGTTTCATCCGTTGAAGACTTCAGGCGGCGATCAGGCCGCGATGAACTCGTTCCACTTGCGCACCATGTAGTCGTTCTCGTCCATCACGGCGTTCCAGCAGGCGACGTTGCCCATGCGGTCGTCGTAGGAGCCGCCGTCGCGGGTGGCGCCGGCCTTCTCGAGCAGCGAGCCGTCCGGACCCTTGATGTCCTTCTCGGCGGGCTTGCCTTCCATCCAGTAGGCCCACTCGTAGGGCTCCATGTTGGCCTTGGCGGTGGAGAGCACGGCCGAGTAGTAGCCCTGGCGGTTCAGATAGGCGCCCGCCCAGCCGGACAGGAACCAGTTCACGAACTCGTAGGCATAGTCGAGCTTCTTGCCGCTGACGCCCTTGGAGACGCAGAAGCCCGAGGCCCAGGAGCGGTAGCCTTCCTTCAGCGGCTGGAACACGCAGGGAATGCCCTGCGAGCGGACCTTGGTGACGGCCGGCGACCACATGGACTGGATCACGGTCTCGCCGGAGGCCATCAGGTTGACGGACTCGTTGAAGTCCTTCCAGAAGGCGCGGAACTGGCCGGACTTCTTGGCTTCCGTCAGGATCTTCATGGTCAGGTCGATTTCGGCCCGCGTCATGTTGCCCTTGTCGGCATATTTGTACTGGCCGGTCGCCTCCACGACCATCGCGGCGTCCATGATGCCGATCGACGGGATGTTGAGGATCGAGGCCTTGCCCTTGAACTCGGGGTTGAGCAGCTCGGCCCAGCTGTTGATCGGGCGCTTGATCAGGTCCGGACGGATGCCGAGCGTATCGGCGTTGTAGACGGTCGGGATCAGCGTCACGAACTCGGTCGGCGAGGTGGCGAACTTGGTCGAGCCCGCGCCTTCCAGGTAGAGCACCTTCCACGGCGCCGTGCCCTGGCCGCCGATCTTCTTGCCCGACGGCAGCTCGCCCTTGGTGAAGACGGGCGTGATGTTGTCGAACTGCTTGATCTTCTTGGCGTCGAGGGGCAAGATGTTGCCCGACGGGACGAGCTTCTTCAGCGAGAAATACTCGGTGTCGAGCACGTCGAACGAGTTCGGCTGCGTCACGACGCGCTTGGTCACGTCGTCGGTGGTCACGGTGATGTATTCGATCTTGATGCCGGTGTCGGCGAGGCACTTCTTCTCGATGTCGTCGCCCGCGTTCACCGCGGTGCCGAGATAGCGGAGCACCTTCGGCTCCTGCGACATCACATAGGGAAAGCCGGTGATCGCGCCGGAGCCGGCCGCGACGCCGGCGATGCCGGCGGCGCCCTTCAGCATGGTGCGGCGGCTGAGCCCCTTGGTCTTCGTGGTATCCGTCATGGTCAACTCCCCTTCATCGCCGTTCCCGGCTTTTCGCTTCCGATTCCATGGCGCCGTCATCCGAGCGGATGGGCGAGCGCCGGCTCCCAACTGGCCACCACGGTGGCCCCGACCGTCAGCGGATCGGCGTCGAAATGTGATTCCGGGATCTGCGCCGTGAGCTCGCCGCCGTCGCCGGTCGAGACGTTCACCTGCACGTAGGTCCCCTGGTACTCGACCTCGGTCACCGTCCCGGCGACGAGCGGCCCGTCCGCCACGCGGCCCGGACGCGCGATCACCACATGGTCGGTGCGCACGGCGAGCAGGCGCCCGTCGACCTTCACCACGTTGTGGCCGCCGATGAAGCGGGCGACGAACTCGGTGCGCGGCCGGTTGAACAGCTCGCGCGGGCTGCCCTTCTGCTCGATCTTGCCGGCGTTCATCACCACGACCAGATCGGCGAGCGCCATCGCCTCCTCCTGGCCGTGCGTGACATGGATGAAGCTGATGCCGAGCTCCCGCTGCAGCCGCTTCAGCTCGGCGCGCATGCGGATGCGCAGAAACGGATCGAGCGCGGAGAGCGGTTCGTCGAGGAGCAGGATCTGCGGCTCGGTGATGAGCGCGCGGGCGAGCGCCACGCGCTGCTGCTGCCCGCCCGAGAGCTGGGCGGGGAGCCGCTCCGCATAGGCCTGCATGGCGACGAGGTCGAGCAGCGTCATCGCCTTGGCGTGGCGGGTCGGCTTGTCGACGCCGCGCATCTTCAAGGCGAAGGCGACGTTGTCGATGACGGAGAGATGCGGGAACAGGGCGTAGGACTGGAACATCATGGCGGTGCCGCGCTTCGCCGGCTCCAGGTCCGTCACATTGTGCGCGCCGAGGATGATGTCGCCGCCGCTCGCGGCTTCGTGCCCGGCGATCATGCGCAAGGTCGAGGTCTTGCCGCAGCCCGACGGGCCGAGCAGGCAGCAATAGGTTCCGGCGGGAATCTTCAGATCGATGGCGTCGACGGCGAGGGTGCCGCCGTAGCGCTTGGTCAGCTTCACCAGTTCCAGGGCCGCCGGCTGGGCCATCGATCCTCGCCTCCAGCGCGCCGTCGGCGGCGCCCTCGGAAGGCACCGGCCGCAGCCGCTCGGCCGGCTTTCGCAAGGCCTGTGCCATGCGCCGCGCCGCCTCGCCGCCGGCCCCCAAGGCACGGCCCGGTCACGGCTTTCCGTTGGAGGATCCGGCCGGCCGATCGGCCGGCGGATCATACGGTGCTCAAAAATCGGGCACAGCGAACACGATCTGGCTTCGGATTGTATACGATACGTGCCTTTGCTCTCGGCGATCCGGCCCTATACTTGACCTTCGAACAAAGCGCAGGGCAGGGGCGGCGCGCATCCGGTGGACGCGATGGACACGGCGACCGAGACGAGGCAACGCAGGGGCGACCGCGGCGCCGCCATCCGCGCCAATCTTCTCACCGCCATCCTCGAACAGCGCCTGCATCCCGGCACCAAGCTCGGCGAGGACGAGATCGGCGCCATCTTCGGCGTGAGCCGCACCATCGTGCGCTCGGTCCTGCAGGCGCTCGCCCATGAGGGCATCGTCGTCATCGAGAAGAACCGCGGCGCCTTCGTGGCGAGCCCGACGCTCGCCGAGGCGCAGGAGGTGTTCGAGGCGCGCCGGCTGATCGAGCCCGCCATCGCCGCCCGCGCCGCCGCGCGCAGCTCCGCCGCATGGGCCGAACGCCTCGCCGCGCATCTTCAGGGCGAGCGGCGCGCGCTCGACGGCGGCGACGCCAAGGCGGCGATCCGGCTCTCCGGGGAATTCCACCTGCTCGTCGCCGACATCGCCGGCCATCGCATCTATCGCGACATGCTCGGCGAGCTGATCGCCCGCTCCTCGCTCATCGTGCTCCTCTACAGGAGCCGCCGCGCTCACTATTGCGGCACGGACGACCACGAGGCGATCGCCCGCGCGCTTGCCGAGGGCGACGGCGAGGAGGCGGGCCGGCGCATGGTCGAGCATCTCGCCGAGATCGAGCACGGCCTCGATCTCGTGGAGCCGGGCGCCGACGAGGTGAGCCTCGCCGATATCCTGCTGGGATAGCGCGCGCCGGCTTGACCGCGGGGCGGATCTCCCATCAAGCAAGGATCTGTCCCCGCACGAGGCGAACCGTCCCCATGCTGAGCGCCGCCCTCCTCGCCATCCAGGACTGCTTCAGCGCCCCGTTCCGGCAGGTGCTCCTGAAATCGCTCGGCCTCACGCTGCTGTTCCTCGCGCTCCTCTGGGCGGCGGGGACCCGGCTCGCCGCGTGGTTCGGCGCGAAGCTGGCGGCGGCCTATCCGGTCGACTATCCCTGGTGGGCGGACGCGCTGACGACGGTGGCCGGGCTCCTTTCCGGCGCGCTCCTGTTCGTCGGCCTCGCCTTCCTGCTCGCCCCGATCTCCGCGCTCGTCGCCGGCTTCTTCGTCGACGACATCGCGGCGACCGTGGAGCGGGAGCACTATCCGTCCGATCCGCCGGGCGTCCCCGCGCCGTTCTGGCCGTCGCTCGGCGAAAGCCTCGGCTTCGCCGGCTGGGCGCTGCTCGTCAATCTCCTGGCGCTGATCCTGCTGCTCGTGCCGGGCGTCAACCTCGTCGCCTTCTTCGTCGGCAACGGGTTCCTGCTCGGCCGCGAATATTTCCACCTGGCGGCGCGGCGCCTGCTCGGGCCGGAGGGAGCCCTCGCGCTCAGGGAACGCTACGGGTTCCAGGCGTTTCTCGGCGGCCTCGCCGTGGCCGGACTGCTCGCCGTGCCCTTCGTCAATCTCCTGACGCCGCTCTTCGCGACCGCGCTGATGGTCCACCTCGTGAAGCGGCTGACGGCGCGGCGGATCTGAAGGCTCAGGCGGTGACGCCGAGCGCCGGCACGCTGTTGGTCTTGCCCTCGAACTTGCAGAGATCCGCGATCACGCAGCGCTCGCATTCCGGCCGGCGGGCCTTGCAGACGTAGCGGCCATGCAGGATCAGCCAGTGATGGGCGTGCCGCTTGTATTCGGCCGGGATGACCCGGTCGAGCACGGCCTCGACCTCGTCGGGCGTGCGGCCGGGGGCGAGATGCAGCCGGTTGCCGAGCCGGAAGATATGCGTGTCGACCGCGATGGTCGGCTCGCCGAAGGCGCCGTTCAGCACCACATTGGCGGTCTTGCGGCCGACGCCGGGCAGGCTCGTCAGCGCGTCGCGGTCGCGTGGCACCGCGCCGCCGAACCGCTCGATCAGCGCTCGGGCGAGCAGCACCGTGTTCTTCGCCTTGGTGTTGAAGAGGCCGATCGTCTTGATCAGCTCGCGCACCCGCTCCTCGCCGAGGGCCACCATCTTCTCCGGCGTGTCGGCGAGGCGGAACAGCTCGCCCGTCGCCTTGTTCACGCCGACGTCGGTCGCCTGCGCGGAGAGCACCACGGCGACCAGCAGCGTGAAGGGATTGACGTGGTCGAGCTCGCCCTTCGGCTCCGGATTGGCGAGCCGGAACCGCTCGAACAACGCGCGCAGCTCCGCCTCGGAATAGGCCGTGTCCGGCCTCACCCGCTTCGGCTTGGGTCCGGCCGCCTGTTCGGGGGGCGACTTGGCAACGGCCGCCGGCTTCGGCTTCGCGGCCGGCGCGCGCCGTTTCGCCGCAGGCGCGGCGCCGGGAATAGCTGGTGTCTTGGCGGCGGTGGCGGGAACGGCCGGCGTTTTCGCGGCCGGACCCGGCGCGGCGGCGATTGCCTTGGCCGCGCGCTTCAGTGTCGCGGATTTGCGTTTCGGGGGCGGGTGATCGTCGGCCATCGGCGATCTATACTCGCCGCCCATGCAGAACGGCAACGCCGGCGACCCGGATCGCCCTTTCTTTTCCGTCGTCCTCACACCCCACCGCTCGCTCGGCCGGCGCGGCCTTACCGTGCTGCTCGGCGTGGTCGGCGTCGTCTCGCTCGCGACCTCGCTCGTCTTCTCGCTGATCGGCGCCTGGCCGGTGGTCGGCTTCATGGGGCTCGACGTGGCGCTGGTCGCGGTCGCCTTCGCGGCCAACTACCGCGCCGCGCGCGCCTTCGAGGAGGTGAAGGTGTTCCCGCATGAAGTGGTCGTCCGGCAGGTGCCGGCGCGCGGGGGGCCCCGCGAGTTCCGCTGCAACCCGGCCTGGGCGCGGCTGGAGATCGAGCGGATCGAGGACGAAGGCGTGACGCGCATCCGGCTCACCTCGCGCGGCCGTTCGGTGCGCGTCGGCGATTTCCTCAATCCGGAGGATCGCGGCGCCTTCGCGGAGGCGTTCCGCGCCGCGCTCGTGGATGCCCGCGCCGGCGGCGCCCCGCGCGAGATGGCCTGATCCGTAATCGGGTGTCGCGCCCGGCCGCGCGGCGCTAGGGTCCTGCCATGACGCGGCCCGGCCGCACTGAACGGGACACGAGAGCGATGCTCGACGCTTCCACCATGACCGCCGCCTCCACCGCCATGCCCGCCGAACCGCTCGCCGAGGCGGGAGACGCCGGCAGCGACTATGCCGTCGTGCGCCGCGCCATCGCGGCCATGTCCGAGCGCTGGCGCGACCAGCCGACCGTCGAGGAGCTCGCCGCCGCGCTCGGCCTCGCGCCGGTGCAGCTGCAGCGCCTGCTGGTCCGTTGGGCGGGGCTCAGCCCCAAGGCGTTCCTGCAGGCGCTGACGCTCGACGCGGCGCGCGCGCTCTTGCGCGACAGCGCGAGCGTGCTCGACACCACCTACGAGGTCGGCCTGTCCGGCCCGGCGCGGCTGCACGACCTCTTCGTCACCCACGAGGCGATGCCGCCCGGCGCCTACCGGGCGCGCGGCAAGGGCATCGTGATGCGCTGGGGCTTCCACCCCTCCCCGTTCGGCCGCGCCCTGCTGATGGCGACGGACTACGGCCTCGCCGGCATCGGCTTCTCCGACGAGGCGCTCGGCGGCGACGCCGCGGCGCTCGCCGACATGACGCGCCGGTGGCCCGAGGCGGACTTCGTCGAGGACGCCGCCGCTGTGGCGCCTTTTGCCCGGCGCGTGTTCGATCCGGCCGAATGGTCCGCCGACCGGCCGCTCAAGGTGGTGATGATCGGCACCGACTTCGAGGTCAGGGTCTGGCGCACGCTGCTCCGCATCCCTATGGGCCGCGCCACCACCTATTCGGACATTGCCGCTAAGGTCGGCAATCCGAAGGCGAACCGCGCCGTCGGCTCCGCGGTCGGGCGCAACCCGTTGAGCTTCGTGGTGCCCTGCCACCGGGTGCTCGGCCGCTCGGGCGACCTCTGCGGCTATCACTGGGGCCTGACGCGCAAGCGCGCCATCCTCGGCTGGGAGGCCGGCCGCGTCGGCGCCGCCTGAGCGCGGCACGCGGGACCGGCTGTCCAACCGAACCTCCTGTCCAACCGGCCGGGAGCCGCTATAACGGCGCCCATGCAGCTCCTCGTCCTCGGCCTCGGCTACTCCGCCCGCTACACCGTCGCCGCCCTGCGCGGCGACCTCGACGGCCTCACCGGCACCACGCGCGGCGTCGACCGCGCCGATGACTTGCGCGCGCTCGGCGCGGCGCCGATCGTCTATGACGGCACGGGTCCGAGCCCGGCGCTCGCCGAGGCGATCGGGCGGGCGACCCATGTGCTCGTCTCGGCCGCCCCGGACGCGGACGGCGATCCCGTCCTCCGCCATCACCGCGCCGACCTCGCCGCGGCGGTCGCGGCCGGGACGCTCGCCTGGATCGGCTATTTCTCGACCGTCGGCGTCTATGGCGACACCGGCGGCGCGGTCGTCGACGAGGCGACGCCGCCGCACCCGGATTCGGAGCGGACCCGCTGGCGCGTGGAGGCCGAGGCGGACTGGCAGGCGCTCGGCGCGGCGGGCGGCGTGCCGGTCGCGCTCCTCCGGCTCGCCGGCATCTACGGCCCCGGCCGCAACGCCTTCGTCAATCTCGACGCCGGCACCGCGAAGCGCATCATCCGCCCCGGCCAGGTGTTCAACCGCATCCATGTGGAGGACATCGGGACCTTCACGGCCGCCGCCGCGCGGCTGCGCGCCGGCGGGGTGTTCAACCTCTCCGACGACGAGCCGGCGCCGCCGCAGGACCCGATCACCTTCGCGGCCGGGCTGATGGGCATCGCCCCGCCGCCCGAAGTGCCCTTCGAGGCGGCCGAGCTATCCCCCATGGCCGCGACCTTCTGGGCGGAGAACCGGCGCGTGGCGAACGGGCGCCTCGCCGAACTCGGACCCCGGCTCACTTACCCGACCTATCGCGAAGGGCTCCGCGCGCTCTGGGAAAGCGGCACCTGGGCGGGAAGCCCGGAGGATCGCCGGGAGGCGAGCCCGCGCTTCCGGCGCGCCGCCCGCTGACAAGCCCGCACGGGCCTCAGCGCTTCCACACCGCCACGAGCTGCGGCCCGAAACGGACCACGACGGCGCCGGCATTCTCCGGATCCGGCCGCACATTGAAGCATTTCTCGCGGTTCTGGCCGGTCCAGCGCGAGCAGTAGCCTTCCGCGATGATGCGCCAGAATCCGGTCGCGCCCGTGAGGCCCTTCTTTTTCTCGACCGGCCTCCGCACCGACTTGCCGTCCGCCGTGAAGGTGAGCAGGAAGGCCGTGCCCTCCGGAGAGGTGGCGGTGAAGGGCTTGCCGTCGAACCAGGCCGCCTTGATCGCCTCACCGCTGAGCTTTTCGGGAAGTTTCTCGGGCTGCGGCTTCGGCGCCGCGTCCTGCGCGCCGGCCGGCGGCGCCGCCGCGAGGGCGCACGCGGCCGTAACGGCGATCGCGGCGAGCCACGGCGCGGCGTGTCGGGACTTCATGCGGGTCTCCTGCAAGGGGAAGGCGAGAAAATCATATCGCCAAGCTGACCGCGGCCGCAATCGCCGCGCCGCCACATGCGGTCCGCCTCACAGCATCGAGGGGAGCACCCGGTCGGGCGGCCGGTGGCCGTCCATGAAGGTCTTGATGTTGATGATCACCCGTTCGCCCATGTCGACGCGGCCCTCGACGGTGGCCGAGCCCATATGCGGCAAGAGCACGACGCGGTTCGACTTGGCGAGCTTCGGGTTCACCGCCGGCTCGTGCTCGAACACGTCGAGGCCGGCGCCGGCGAGTTCGCCCGCCTCCAGCATGCGGGCGAGCGCGTTCTCGTCGATCACCTCGCCGCGCGCGGTGTTGAGGATATAGGCCTCCGGCCGCATCAGCTTCAGCCGCCGCGCGGAGAGCAGGTGATAGGTCGCCGGCGTGTGCGGGCAGTGCACCGAGATGACGTCCATGCGGGCGAGCATCTGGTCGAGGCTCTCCCAGTAGGTCGCCTCCAGGTCCTCCTCGATCGAGGCGATCAGCCGGCGCCGGTTGTGGTAGTGGATCGACATGCCGAAGGCGCGCGCGCGCCGCGCCACTGCCTGGCCGATGCGGCCCATGCCGATGATGCCGAGCCGCTTGCCCCAGATCCGGTGCCCGAGCATCCAGGTCGGCGACCAGCCCTTCCAGTCGCCCGCCTGCAGCACGCGGATGCCCTCCGCCATGCGGCGCGGCACCGCGAGCAGGAGCGCCATGGTCATGTCGGCCGTGTCCTCGGTCAGCACGCCCGGCGTGTTGGTGACGGTGATGCCGCGGTTCAGCGCGGACTGCACGTCGATGTTGTCGACGCCATTGCCGTAGTTGGCGATGAGGCGCAGCTGCGGCCCGGCCTGGCTGATGATCGCCGCGTCGATCGTGTCGGTCACGGTCGGCACCAGCACGTCCGCGCTCTTGGCCGCCTCGACCAGGTCGGCCTGGCTCATCGGCCGGTCGTCGTGATTGATCTTCGCCTCGAAGAGTTCGCGCATCCGGGTTTCGATGACGTCGGGCAGCTTCCGCGTCACGACCACAAACGGCTTGCTCTTCGGCATCGTCCCCCGCTCCCGATCGGTCCGCCGCGCCGGCCGGCGCCGGCGTCCGTGACGTTCGTCCTCAACGGGGCGATGCGCAAGGGCCTTCCGCCCTGACGTCATTTAACGGTCGTTAACCGTCACGCGCCAGAGTCTGGCCCGCACGCCCCTTCGCCGCAGTCTGTAGCAGATGCCCGGCAAATGACAATTCGTGGAACACCCGCCCGCTGCGGCGCCCGCCCCCTCCGTCGCCCGTCCACCCGAGGAAAGCCCATGTGCGATCGCAAGGTCCCGTCCGTCCCCGTCCGCCGCGCGGCCGGCGTCGCGCTGGCGCTCCTCATCGGCGGGCTGCTGCCCGCCGCGGCGCAGGGCCTCTCGAAGGGCCAGACGAGCGGCCTGCCGCTGCCGCGGTTCGCCTCGATCAAGTCGCAGCCGACCAATATCCGCCAGGGCCCGAGCAAGGACCACGAGGTGGCCTGGACCTTCATGCGCGCCGGCGTCCCGATCGAGATCACCCAGGAGTTCGACACCTGGTACCGGGTGCGTGACGCGGAGGGCCAGGAGGGCTGGGTGCAGAAGGCGCTCCTGTCCGGCAAGCGCACCGCCTTCGTGGCGCCCTGGGAGAAGAAGGCCGCGATCCCCTTGCGCGACGCGGCCGGTTCGGCGACGGTCGTGGCCAATCTGGAACCGAACGTGCTCGTCGAGATCCGCGACTGCGACGGGTCCTGGTGCCGCGTGACGGTGGAGGGGACGCGCGGCTTCGTGGAGCAGGCGCGGCTCTGGGGCATCTATCCGGCGGAGCGCTATCCCGCCGACTGACGGGGCGCCATGTTGATCCGCGACGCCGAGGACGACGACCTGGACGCCATCCTGGCGATCTACAACCACGCGGTCGCCTTCACCACCGCGATCTGGAACGACCGCCTCGTCGACATCGGCGAGCGGCGCGCATGGCGGCAGGCGCGCCTCGCGCTCGGCTATCCGGTCATCGTCGCCGAGCTGGACGGAGCGGTCGCCGGCTATGCGAGCTTCGGCGATTTCCGCGCCTTCGAGGGCTACCGCGCCACGGCCGAGCAGTCCGTCTATGTCGCCGAGGCGTTCCGCCGGCGCGGCGTCGCCCGCGCGCTGCTCGAGGCGCTGCAGCCGCGCGCGCGGGCAGCCGGCAAGCATGTGCTGATCGGCGGCATCGAGGCGGGCAACACGGCGTCCCTCGCGCTCCACGCCGCGCTCGGCTTCGTCGAGACCGGAAGGATGCCCGAAGTCGGCCAGAAATTCGGCCGCTGGCTCGATCTCGTCTTCATGCAGAAGATCTTGCGATGACTCTACGGCAGACCGGCTGCCGAAACGACCGACCGATCAATCTAAACGATCTCTAAAGCACCCTGTGCCACTCTTCCGATGAACTGAGATCGGGGCATCGGTGACGGAATGCTGGAACGCTTGCTCGACATGGCGCGCGACACTTCGAGCGGGAGCCGTCGCGAGTTGTTCCGCACCGTCTCGGATCTCTTCGTCGACGGCGCGGAACGCTACACCGATCGTGAGATCGCCCTGTTCGGCGAAGTCATCGCGCGGCTCGCGAAGGGCTCGGCCGTGGGCGACCGCATCAAGCTCGCCGAGCGCGTCGCGGGCCTCGGCCAGACGCCGCACGAACTGGCGCTGCGCCTCGCCGACGACGACGAGCATCGCGTCGCCACGCCGGTGCTGGAACAATCCGCCGCGCTGACCAGCGACGACCTGGTCGAGCTGGCGAGCCGGCGCGACGACGACTACCGCCTCGCCATCGCCCGCCGCAGCGATCTCAGCGAGGCGGTGACCGACGCATTGGTCGACAACGGCGATCGCGAGGTGCTGCAGGCGGTCACCCGCAACCGCGGCGCCCGCTTCTCCGGCCGGGGCATGACCGCGCTCGCCGAGAAGGCGCTCGCCGACCAGCGTCTCGCCGAATCGCTCTGCGAGCGCACCGACCTGCCGCCGCCCGTGGTCGAGATGATCGTCAAGGTCGTGTCGCCGGCGGCGCTGCGCAACCTCGCCCATCTCTTGCGCGAGGGCCATCCCGCCCTCGCCGCGCTTGCCGACGACGGCGAGCCGGCGGCGCCGACCGCGCGCCAGACCGCGATCCAGGGCCGCGCCGAGGCGCAGCAGATGGCGCTCGACGTCCGGCGCAAGAAGCGGAAGCTCGACGAGATCATTAGCGAGCTCGCCCGCCAGGGCCGCCACGCGGACCTCGCCTATGTGCTCGCCGACATCGTCGACGTGGCCGAGAGCCATGTGCTCGGCGCGATCGAGAAGCCGAGCGCCACCGAGATCGCGGTGGTCTGCCGCATGCTCGACGTGTCGGTGCAGGCCTACGCGGACCTCACCGCCATGCGGCTGCAGCGCCTCTCGCTCGGCAAGCCGCAAGGCCAGGAGATGATGCGCGAATATGGCGAGATGAGCCGGGCGACCGCCGAGAGGGCGCTAAAATTTCATCAAGCGCGAAATGTCGGACGTAAGCGCTGACCTGACGACATGAAAAAAGGGGGCCGCGACCGCGACCCCCTTCCGGCCAGCCTGAGCCGGCCGCGCTACGCGATGCCGGTTCAGGGCGTGGCGGGCGCCCGGGTGCCCGGGGTGGTGGCCGAGCCGGCGCCCGTGTTGGCGCTCGCCGGAACGCGATAGCGCTCGAAGGTCGGCGCGTTCTTCAGCTGGTCCTTCGTCGCGTCGATGTGCATCTCGTCGCGATCCCGGTTCTTCTGCCACTTGATGGCGCTGAAAGGCACGCCGACGTCCTTCTCACCGATGCCGAGGAAGCCGCCGACGCCGATCACGGCCGCGACGACCATGCCCTTGTTGTCGAACAGCAGGTTGTTGATGTCGCCGACCTTCTCGCCGTTGGTCCCGTACACCGACTGGCCGACCACGTTGGTGGAGAGCATCTGCTCGGACGACTGGGTCGGCACGAAGGTGATGACGCCGGTGGTCGTCGTCGTCGTGGTCGTGGTGGCCGACGAGGACGGACGGGTCGTCGTGTCCGGCGCGGCGGCGGGCGGCGGGGTCGGCGTGGCCGGAGGCGTGCTCTGGGCAAGCGCCGGCGAGACAGCCATGATGGCGATGATACTGGCGGTAGCAAAGTTCCGCATGCTCGTTCTCCATGTCGAGTGTGTCTGTTCGCTAGCAACGCTTGCGCGCCGGGCATGGTTCCCGGTTGACGATCGAAAAGGCGCTTGCCCGGGCTTTTGTTCCAAATCTTGGCCGATACGTGAAAAAGCTCGGCCTTTACGATGAAAGGCCGAGCTCTTTTTCAGTGGTTTCGACGGTTATGCTCTAAGCGGACGCCCGCCCTCAGCGGCGCGTCTGCGCAGCGAGGCCGAGCGTGAAGCCGACCAGGGCGGCGACCCCGATGGCGGCCATCGGGTATTTGCCGACCGCCGCGTTGATCTCCTCGTAGGTCGCCATCGCTTGCTTGGACCCGTCCCGCATGGCGCGCTTGGCGGCGCGCGAGGCCTGGCGGGAGCCGTCGCGGGCCCGTTCGTCGAGATCGGCGCTGGCATCCGACCAGGTGGAGCGTCCGCGCTCGGCCGCATCGGTCGCCGCGGCGCCGAGGACTGAGGCGATGCGGCTGAAGCTCGACCGCAGCGTGTCGAGTTCGTCGCCGAGGGTTTCGGTCAGGGTTGCGGGATCGGATTTGCGACCGAACAGGGCCATGGCATCACCTCGCTGAGAAAACGGGCCGTCCGCGTCGGGCGGACCGGCATTCGCGATGAGAACGCATGCCAGCGGTCGAGGTTCCTTCCCCGTCGCCGAGGCCGCGTGCGCGGACCGGCCGCCGAGCCGCCGGCTGCCGCGCCCGACCCGCGTCGGCTCGCGCGCGGCCGCGTCCGGGCCGCGTCGTTGCCGCTCCGCCGCCGCTCCGGATCTGGACCGCCCAAGAACTGGGCAGGTTCGCGGCGGCCCACCTCGGTGAAGCGCGAGGCGCGCCCGATTGGCTGCCTAATTCTTGTGCAAACCTTTCCGTGCATTGCATACAATTACAATGCCCTCTCGGAAACTGATGTAACTTCAGATGATTACCCCAAAGGAGCCGACTTGGCACGGAGCTTGATTCCCCCCGTCCGAGCCGGCCGGCCGCAGCGGTCGTCGGCCTGGTCGAACCGACTACCGTCAAGTGTTGGTGCAATCGGGTGACCCGCACGGCCGGGTCCGCGAACACGGGAACCGAAGATGAAAATCGTGATGGCCATCATCAAGCCGTTCAAGCTGGACGAGGTGCGCGACGCCCTCACGGCGATCGGCGTGCAGGGTCTCACCGTGACCGAGGTGAAGGGCTACGGCCGCCAGAAGGGTCACACGGAGATCTATCGCGGCACCGAATACGCGGTGAGCTTCCTGCCCAAGATCAAGATCGAGGTCGCCGTCGCCGCCGATCAGGTCGACAAGGTCGTCGCCGGCATCGCCGCCGCCGCGAAGACCGGCCAGATCGGCGACGGCAAGATCTTCGTCTACGGCATCGACCAGGCCGTCCGCATCCGCACCGGTGAAACCGACATCGAAGCCCTCTGAAAAGGCCCAGGAGTCAACCTACATGTCCCTTGCTCGCATCTTTCATGAGCGTTCGCGCCTCGCCGCCACCGCGGCCGCGACGTTCGGACTCCTGACGCTGTCCAGCGCGTCCGCCTTCGCCGAGGCCCCGGTGCCCAACAAGGGCGACACGACCTGGATGCTGGTGTCGACCGCCCTCGTCATCCTCATGACGCTGCCCGGGCTGGCGCTGTTCTACGGCGGCCTCGTCCGCTCCAAGAACGTCCTCTCCGTGCTGATGCAGGTCCTCTGCGGCTTCTCGATCATCGCGATCCTGTGGGTCGTGTACGGCTATTCGGTCGCCTTCTCGGCCAATGCCTCGGAATCGCTGAACCCGTTCTTCGGCGGCCTGTCGAAGATGTTCCTGGCCGGCGTCCTGACGCCGGACGCCACCGCCGGTATGTCCTTCGCCAACACCGGCACCTTCTCCAAGGGCGTCGTGCTGCCCGAGCTCGTGTTCGTGATCTTCCAGCTGACCTTCGCCGGCATCACCCCGGCCCTGATCGTCGGCGCCTTCGCCGAACGCATGAAGTTCTCCGCCGTCATGCTGTTCCTGGTGATCTGGTTCACCTTCGCCTATCTGCCGGTCGCCCACATGGTCTGGTTCTGGGCCGGACCGGACGCCTACACGCTGAGCGCCGCCAACATCGACGCGATCAAGGCCGCGGTCGGTGACAGCGCCGCGCAGAAGTTCCTCGCCGACCTCGCGGCGGCGACCGACGACGCGGCGAAGAAGGCCGTGCTCGACGCCTATGGCGCCGCCGTCGGCGAGACCGCCGGCTTCCTGTTCCAGAAGGGCGCGATCGACTTCGCCGGCGGCACCGTGGTGCACATCAACGCGGGCATCGCCGGCCTCGTCTGCGCCATCGTGCTCGGACCGCGCGTCGGCTTCGGCCGCGAGAACATGGCCCCGCACAACCTCGTCCTCACCATGATCGGCGCCTCGCTGCTCTGGGTCGGCTGGTTCGGCTTCAACGCCGGCTCCAACCTCGAGGCGAACGGCACCGCGGCGCTCGCCTTCCTCAACACGATCGTCGCCACCGCCGCCGCCGCGCTCGCCTGGAGCGTCGCGGAATCGCTCACCCGCGGCCATGCCAGCATGCTCGGCGGCGCCTCCGGCGCGGTCGCCGGCCTCGTCGCCGTCACGCCCGCCGCCGGCTTCGCCGGGCCGATGGGCGCGATCATGATCGGCATCGCCGCCGGCATCGTCTGCTTCTGGGCGGTGACCAGCCTGAAGAGCATCTTCAAATACGACGACGCGCTCGACGTGTTCGGCGTCCACTGCGTGGGCGGCATCGTCGGCGCGATCCTGACCGGCGTGTTCGTCGACCCGAGCCTCGGCGGCACGGGCGTGACCAACTACCTCGCCTTCGATGCGAGCGCCGTGGTCAGCTACGACCGCACCGCGCAGATCATCTCGCAGCTCTGGGGCATCTGCACCTCGCTGGTCTGGTCCGGCGTCGTGTCGCTCGTGGCGCTGGTGGTGATCAAATACACGATCGGCATCCGCGTCACCGAGCCGGCCGAGCGCGAAGGCCTCGACATCTCGGCGCATGGCGAACGCGCCTACAATTGAGCCGTCCAACTTCCCTCGGAGCCGATCCTCCCGGCGGCTCCGAGGCGACGGCAAACTGCCCCGGACGGTTCACCGTCCGGGGTTTTTTCTTGTCCGGTCGACGTCGCGTCCGTTGTGGCGCGAGACGGGTTCAGCCGGCGAGCGCGCGCAAGGACGGCGCGTTCGGGCAGAACGCCGGCGCATGCGCGGCCGCCGTGCCGTGATCGAGTTCGCGGGCGCAGCGGTCCTTCTCCTCGCAGCGCGCGCAGAGAACCGCCATGTCGCGGATCAGGTCGGGCTCGCGCCGCCTGAGATCCGCCTCGGCGAGGTCGTGCGCGGCGAGCATGCGCTCCATCAGCCGGCCCGCCACGGGCCCGGCCTCGACCAGCGCGACGAGGTCGTCGCGGGTCACCGACAGGTCGGCGGCGAGACGGGCGAGTTCGTGGTCGTCGATCCCGTCGAGGTCGAAGCCGGCCCCTGCGAGCCGCCGCTCCCGCCACCAGCGGATTACCGACGTGATGAAAGTGTTGCGCCGGAGCGCTGTCTCGAGGTCCTGCATGGCTTCCTCCGGAATGCCCACAGTATCGCCCCGGCGCGCCCGGCCGACCTTGACTTCGGTCAATCCGCCCCTGCGTCAGTCCCACCGTGACCGTTGCCTTGGCGGCTTGGCCAGCCGGCCGCTCAGCCGCGCTTCACCGCCACGTAGAAGAGGCGCGGGAACCGGAGCAGCACCTTGCCGTCCGCCTGGCGCGGATAGGCCTCGGCGAGGCGCGCCCGGTAGTCGGCGAGGAACGCCTCCCGCTCGGCCGGGTCGAGCGGATCCAGGAAGGGCTTCAGCCCGGTCGAGCGCAGCATCTCCGCGATGGCGGGCGCGCCGTCGAGCACGTGGGTGTAGGTCGTGCGCCAGATCTCGACCCTGGACGAGAGCGGCGCGAGGACATCGTAGAGCGCGGTCGTGTCGGGGATGGCGGTCCGCTCCCCCGCCGCCCCGGCGAGCTTGGCGGCGAAGGGCTGCGTGGCCGCGACCGCGCGCATCAGGGCATGGCTCGGCTCGTCGAGATTGTCGGGGATCTGCACGGCGAGCACGCCGCCCGGCGCGAGCCGCGCCATCAGCCGCGGCAGGAGGCCCGCATGGTCCGGGATCCACTGCAGGAGCGCGTTGGCGAAGAGGAGGTCGACCAGCCCGCCCGGATCGAAGGTGGCCGCGTCCGCCGCGACGAAGCGCACGCCCGGCACCTTTTCGCGCGCGGCCGCCAGCATGGCCTCGGAGGTGTCCACCCCGACCACATCTGCGTTCGGCCAGCGGGCGAGGAGGGGCGCGGTCGAGGCGCCCGCGCCGCAGCCGAGATCGACGATGCGGCGCGGATCCTCGAGCGGCACGCGCGCCAGGAGCGCCTCGACCGGCATGAGGCGCTCGTCCGCGAAGCGGGCATAGAGTGCGGGCTGCCAGTCCGGACGCGCCATCGACGCTCCCTCCTCAGGCGACCGCCGCCGGCGGCCGGTTCTCGCCCGCCTCGTCGTCCGGCGCCTCGGACAGGAAGCCGCCCGACTGCCGGTTCCACAGGCGCGCATAATGGCCGCGCAGGCCGAGCAGCTCCTGGTGCGAGCCCTGCTCGACGATGGCGCCGCGCTCCAGGATGACGAGCCGGTCCATGCGCGCGATGGTGGAGAGGCGGTGCGCGATGGCGATCACGGTCTTGCCCTCCATCAGCTTGTCCAGGCTCTCCTGGATCGCCGCCTCCACCTCGCTGTCGAGCGCGCTGGTCGCCTCGTCGAGCACGAGGATCGGCGCGTCCTTCAGGATCACGCGGGCGATGGCGATGCGCTGGCGCTGGCCGCCGGAGAGCTTCACGCCGCGTTCGCCCACATGCGCGTCGTAGCCGCGCCGGCCGCGCCAGTCCTCCAGGTCGAGGATGAACTCGTGCGCATGGGCGAGCTTCGCCGCCGCGATCACCTCCTCCTCGGTCGCATCCGGCTTGCCGTAGCGGATGTTGTCGAGAATCGAGCGGTGCAGCAGCGACGTGTCCTGCGTGACGACCGAGATCTGGCCGCGCAGGCTGTCCTGCGTCGCCCCGGCGATGTCCTGCCCGTCGATCAGGATGCGCCCGCCCTCCACGTCGTAGAAGCGCAGGAGCAGGTTGACGAGCGTCGACTTGCCCGCGCCGGAGCGTCCCACGAGGCCGATCTTCTCGCCGGACGCGATCTTCAGGGTGAGCCCCTCGATGACGCCCGAGTCGCGGCCGTAATGAAACGTCACGTCCTGGAAGTCGATCTCGCCGCGCGACACCTTGGCGGGCACCGCGCCCGGCCGGTCGCTGAGGCCCAGCGGACGTGCGATCGTGTCCATGCCCTCGTGCACGGTGCCGAACTGCTCGAAGATGGTGGTGATCTCGTAGGCGACGCGGCCGGACACGCCGGAGATCTGCAGCGTCAGCGGCAGCACCGTCGCGACCACCTCGATGCCCACGTCGCCCGCCTGCCACAGCCACAGCGCGACCGCGCCCGTCGCCACGATGAGGAAGCCGGAGAGGAGCGCGAGGCCGGCGGAGAGCGCGGTGAACCAGCGCATCTGGTTCAGCATCCGCCCGGTGTGCCAGTCGACCGAGTCGCGCACATAGGCGTCCTCCAGCTCGGGCCGGGCGAACAGCTTCACGGTCATGATGTTGGTGTAGCTGTCGACGACCCGCCCGACGAGGCCGGAGCGGGCATAGGCGATCTCCTTGGAGGCCTCGCGCACGCGCGGGACGATATAGACGAGCATCGACACATAGGCGGCCATCCAGATCAGCGTGGGCAGCACCAGAAAGGCGTCGGCGCGCAGCATGATCGCGGCGGCGGCGAGCCCGAGCGCGGCGAGATACCAGACGACCGACACGATCGAGACCGCGCTCGCGCGCAGCGCATAGCCGGTCTCCATCACGCGGCTGCCGATGCGGCCGGCGAAATCGTTCTGGAAAAAGGAGAGGTTCTGCCGGATCACGTGCCAGTGGCTCTGCCAGCGCACCATGTTGGTGAGCCCGGGCATGAGCGCCTGATGCTGCATCAGCCCCTGTGTGAACATGATCGCCGGCCGGACCAGAAGGATCACCACCGCCATGCCGAGGAGCGTCGGCCAGGCTTCGGCGAACAGCCGGTCCGCCGGCATGGTCGAGACCATGCGCACGACCTGGCCGATGAACACCGGCACGGCGGCGTCGACCGCGGCCTGGGCAAGACCGATGAACAGGAGCGAGACGAACAGCCAGGGCACCTGGCGGATGAAGAACCAGTAGAACGGCCAGAGACCGCGCGGCGGTTCCGAGGGGGCGCCCCGGGCCGTCGGATCCACGATCTTTTCGAAACGGGCGAACATCGACGGGCCTTTTCAGCGAATGAACGACAGCCCGTCCGGAGGGTGCCGGTCGGGGACGGTCATCGGCGCGAAAGGTGTCCCCGAAACCGGCGGATTGTCCACCGGGGCGGGGCGCTTTTCGCCGCCTTGCACGGTCAACATGTCCTGAGCGCATGACAAAACGGCGATGGGCCGGCCGCGACGCGGGGTCACCTTGTCGCGCCTTCGGGACCGGCTGCGCTTTGACGCGGGGCGGCGCGGCGGGGCAGGATGCCGCCATGGCCTTCGACGAACTCGCCGATCATCTCGCCGGACGGCACGGCACCGCGGCCGCGACGGCGGCGCGGCTCCTCGCCGAGACCGCGCGCCTGCTCGGCGCCGAACGGCTCGTCCCGGTCGGCTCCGCCCATGTGGACGGCTGCCTCTATCACGGCGACGCCGGGGTGCTGTTCGCCGAGCGGCTCGTCGAAGGCCGCGGCCGGGTCGCGGTGCCGACCACGCTCAATGTGGGCGCGCTGGACCTGAAGCATGCCGGGCGCGTGCGCTTCGACGATCACCGCGCCGCCATGGCCGAGCGCATGGTCGCCGCCTACGAGGCGCTCGGCTGCCGGCCCACCTGGACCTGCGCGCCCTACCAGGCCGGCCACCGGCCGGCGCTCGGCGAGCATGTCGCCTGGGGCGAATCGAACGCGGTCGTGTTCGCCAATTCGGTGCTCGGCGCGCGCACCAACCGGCTCGGCGACTTCCTCGACATCGCCTGCGCGCTGACCGGCTACGCGCCCGCGATCGGCCTCCACACCGACGAAGGGCGCCGCGCCGGCCTCGTCGTGGACGTCACCGGGCTTTCCGACGCGCTGAAGGCGGAGGAAGCCTTCTATCCCGTGCTCGGCAGCCTCGTCGGCAAGCTTGCCGGCCCGCATGTCCCGGTCATCGTCGGACTGCCGGAGCGTGTCGACGAGGACCGGCTGAAGGCGCTCGGCGCGGCGGCCGCGGCCTCCGGCGCGGTCGCGCTCTTCCACGCGGTCGGCGTCACGCCCGAGGCACCCACGCTCGACGCCGCGCTCGGCGGGCGCGCGCCGACGCAGCATGTGCGCGTCACGCCCGACCTCGTGGCCGAAGCGCGCGACGGCCTCTCCACCGCGCGCGCCGACCCGGACGCGATCGCCATCGGCAGCCCGCATCTCTCCTTCGAGGAACTCGCCGCGCTCGAGCGCCTGCTCGACGGCCGGACCGTGCGCCTCCCGATCTATGCCTGCACCAGCCGCTTCGTCTGGCAGGTGATGGTGGAGGAGGGCCGCGCCGCCGCGCTCGAGGCGCTCGGCGTGGTGCCGGTGGTCGACACCTGCGTGGTGGTCGCGCCGATCCTGCCGGAGGCGACGGACGGACGCGCGCGCGTGCTGATGACCAATTCCGGCAAGTTCGCCCACTATGCGCCCGGCAACACCGGCTGGGCCGCGCTCTATGGCAGCCTCGCCGATTGCGTGGAAACGGCCGTCGCGGGCCGGCTCCGCCGCGACGAAAGCATCTGGCGATGAGCGCCGCCATCGCGGCCCGCGTGCTCGTGCCCGGCACCGCCGAGGGCACGGTGCTGCGCCTCTCCGAGCCGCTCAGCTTCTGGGGCGGCGTCGATCCGGCGACGGGCCGCATCGTCGATGCACGGCATCCGCAACGCGGCCTCCTCGTCGCCGGCACCGTGCTGATCGTGCCGGAGACGCGCGGATCGTCCTCGTCGAGCTCCGTGATGCTGGAGCTCATCCATGCCGGCTGCGCCCCCGCGGCGCTTCTGCTCGGGACGGTCGACGCGATCCTGATCCTCGGCGTGCTGGTCGCGCGCGAGATGGGGCTCCCCGCCCCGCCCGCCTTCGCGCTCGGCCCGCTCGACCTGCACCGCGTGCCGCCGCGCTGCCGCATCCTTGCCGACGGCACGATCCGCTCGCTCGACGCGGCCGCCGCGCCGATCCCCTTCCCGCCTGCCCGGAGGCGCGACCCGTGATGACCCTCGCCCCCGCCGCGCCAGAGGCCGGCGCGCGCACGGCGCCGCATGCGAGCCGCAGCGGGCTCGCCGGCTGGATGCTGTTCGACTGGGCCATGCAGCCCTTCTTCACGCTCGTGACCACCTTCGTGTTCGCGCCCTTCTTCGCCGCGCGCATCGCCGCGAACCCGGTCGAGGGACAGGCGCTGTGGGGCTACGCGACGGCGGCCGCCGGCCTCGCCATCGCGATCCTGTCGCCCGCCATGGGGGCGATCGCGGATGCCTCGGGGCGGCGGAAGCCCTGGGTGATGGTGTTCGGCCTGCAGATGGCGGTCGCCTCGGCGGCGCTCTGGTTCGCCGTCCCCGGCGCGCCCGGCGCGGTGACGATCGCGCTCGTCGCCTTCGCGCTCGGCACGCTCGGCGCGGAATTTTCGACCGTCTTCAACAACGCCATGATGCCCTATCTCGTGCCGCGCGAAAAACTCGGCCGCCTCTCCGGCGCCGGCTGGGCCTGCGGCTATGTGGGCGGCCTCGTCAGCCTCGTCCTGACCCTCGGCCTTCTCGCAGCAAACCCCGAGACCGGCCGGACGCTCCTCGGCCTGCCGCCCCTGTTCGGGCTCGACCCGGCGACCGGCGCCGGCGACCGGGCCTCCGGGCCGCTCTCGGCGCTCTGGTTCTTCGTCTTCGTCATCCCCATGCTCCTCTTCACGCCGGACCGGCCTGCGACCGGCGTCAAGCCGCTCGCCGCCGTCCGCGCGGGCCTCGCCGGCCTCGGCCGCACCATCGCCTCGCTCCGCGAGGTGCCGAACCTCGCCCGCTTCCTCGTCGCCAACATGATCTACCAGGACGGGCTCGTGGCGCTGTTCGCCTTCGGCGGCATCTACGCGGCGGGCATCTTCGGCTGGAGCACCATCGAGATCGGCATCTTCGGCATCCTCCTCACCATCACCGGCACGATCGGCGCGCTCCTCGGCGGCATCCTGGACGATCGCCTCGGCTCGCGGCCGGTCGTCGCCGGCGCGCTCGTCCTGCTCGTCGTCTCCGCGCTCGGCATCGTGTCGATTTCGGGGGACCGGATCTTCTTCGTCGTGCCGGCGGCGGGGCCGGTGCCGGGCGACGGCCTCTTCGCCTCCACGCCGGAACGGCTCTACGTCTTCCTCGGCGCCGTCATCGGCATCGCGGCCGGACCCATGCAGGCGGGCTCGCGCACGCTCCTCGCCAGGCTCGCGCCGGCGGAGCGGATCGGCCAGTTCTTCGGCCTCTTCGCGCTCTCCGGCAAGGTGACGAGCTTCATGGGCCCGCTCGCCGTCGGGCTCGTCACCGACCTGTCGGGCAGCCAGCGGGCCGGCGCCGCGGTGCTGATCGCCTTCTTCCTGGTCGGCCTCCTTCTGCTCGCGCGGGTGCGCGAGGCGGGAGCCGAAGGGCGCTAGAGGCTCACCAGTCGAAGGCGTCGACCTCCACGCGCTCGCCGGCGAGCAGGCAATCGGCGCAGAAGCGCAGCGGCGCGGGATCGGCGTCGCTCGTCCCGCCCGTGACGAGCTCGTGGAAGCGGCGATAGATGCGCGGATATTCCTGGTCGGCCTCCGACAGGACCGGCTTGCCGTCGATCGACAGCACCGTGCCGCCGCGCTGCAAGAGGACCACATGGCCCTCCTCGGTCTCGACGCGGATGTCCCAGGTCTGGTCGCCCTCCTGCCGCCAGTCGAACTCGGCCGTGTAGGCGCCGCCCTGCTGGCCGGTGAAGCCGATCCGCGCTGCGATCGGCGTCGCCCGGTTGGCCGGATAGGAGAGCTTGGCCTCGGTGACGACCAGCGCGAAGGGGAGGATGCGGGTCAGGATCGACACCGCGTTGATGCCCGGATCGAACACGCCGAAGCCGCCCGCCTTCCAGATCCACTCCTGGCCGGGATGCCAGCGGCGCACATCCTCCTTCCAGGTGACGTCCACATGCGCGATGCGGCGCCCGACCAGGAACTGCGCGGCGTCCTCCACGGCGGGATTGAAGCGCGAATGCCAGGTGGCGAAGAGGGTCCGGCCGACAGCGTCGGCGGTGCGCACGAGGTCGTCGAAGGCGGCGAGGCCGGTGGTCGGCGGCTTTTCCATCAGCACGTGCTTGTGCGCGAGTAGCGCCTGGCGGACCAGGCGCCAGCGGATCGCCGGCGGCGTCAGGATCGCGACGCAGTCGAGATCGGGCACAGCCTCGAACAGGGCGTCGAGGCTCAGATGCACGGGCGCCGGGGCGTTCGGGATCGGCCGCGTATGGACGAGGCCCTTCAGCTCGAAGAGCCCGGTCGACGCGATCGACGGCAGATGCTGGTCGACCGCGATCTTGCCGATGCCGACGAGGGCGATGCTCGGCTTTGCCATGGACGTCTCCTCTCCCGCGCTGAAACCGGGAGAGGCGTCTTACCAGACCCGGCCGCCCTGCCGCCAGAGCGGGCGCGGCCGGGCGGGGCGCCCATGCGCCGTCGCGGCTACTGCATGGAGGGGGCGAACACGCGCAGGCGGTGGCCGTCCGGGTCGGTCGCCACGAAGGTGAAGCCGAAGTCCATCGCCACCGGCTCCTGCGCGATCGGCATGCCGCGCCGCGTCCATTCCGCATGGGTGCGCCGCACCGCCTCGTCGTCGTCGACCGTGAAGCCGATCTCGCTGCCGCCCGGCTGCGTCGCCGCCGGCGCCACCTCGTCGCGCGCCCACAGGCCGAGCATGGAGCCGCCCGGCAGCGCGAACATGGCGAAGTTCGGCGAGGCCTCGACGGGGGCGTCGCCGAGCAGGTCGGAATAGAATTTCGAGCTCGCCGAGGGGTCGGCGACGTAGAGGAGAAGCATGTTGGGGCTCGGCATCGACTTCGTCTCCGTTGCGGGATTTCGGTGTAGCCGGGCCGAATGTCAGACCATGTCAGGAGCCGTCGCCTGCGCGGCGTGCCGTCGTGACCGCCGCCGCCGCCGCGAAAATTTCCGTTCGCACGAAAGCCGCACTAGGATCGCCTTGCGAAGGAGTGTGGTGATGACCGACCGGCGGCAGGACCTGGAGCGCGAGCGACGCGCGGAGGCGGAGAAGGTGCTCGCCGGGGTCAGGCGCGACACCGAGACGATCGGCGACACGCAATTGAAGCACTCGACCCACCGCCTCGCCGACCATTTCGCCGGCGCGGACGCCGACCCGGACGACCGCATCGAGATCTGGGGCCGGCGCATCGGCCGCGCGCTCTCGCTCGTGGCGGTGATCGCGCTGCTCGCCCATCTGGTCTCGACCTATCTGATCCGTTAGGCGATTGCGGGTCCTTCCGCGCATTCGGGAGCCGCTTCTCGGGGCAAGGCCATTCGGATCCGCGTCGAGCCGCATGCGAAAGGTCAGCCCCCGATCGGCACAGATGACGAGAAGCTGATAACCGCGATCCAGCGATCATCTTTCATTTCAAATCGAATATATGAAATTAATCCGGCGCAAGGTCCTTCGTGCTTCACTGGGTCATCGACAAGAACTCGAAGGTGAAGACATGTTGAAGGGTATTCTGATCGGCGGTTTCGCGGCGGCCGTCCTGGCACAGCCGGCGTTCGCGCAAGGCTTCGCCTCCGGTCGCGCGCTCGGTCACGACGCGTCGGCCTCTGCGCTCGTGCTGATGGTCAAGGGCGGTGGCGGCGGCGGTCATGGCGGCGGCGGCAAGGGCAATGGCGGCTCGGCCGGCAACCAGTCCGGCGGCAAGGGTCACAAGTCGGGAAGCAACGCGCACGGCAAGTCGTTGGGCACACCCTCCCCGACGACCGATGACGACGACGACCAGACCGACGACGACCAGGGCGAAGACAGCGCCGACGACGACAGCCAGAGCTGAGCCGGGCCGTCCGGCCAGGGTCGCTTCTTCGATGACGGACGGTCCCCGGGGCGCTTCCGCGCGCCGGCGGGATCGACGCCGGGTTACCGGACCACGCGCGCGGACGCATACAGTTCCGCCAACAGGATACCGCTCCGGCGGCTCGGCGGAGCCGCCGGATGCGGACGGCGAGGCGCAGGTCGGCCACCGCCTCGCGCCGGTCTGGTCTTGCGACAGTTCGGTCTCGACTGGCGGCCTGAAACGTCACGGCCGACCGGGCTCACGCTCACGCAGGCGGGTGCTGGCTCGCGCATCGGTCCGACGTATCCGCCGGCTGCGGCTCAGAAGCGGTACTGCATGCCCACGGTGAGATACTGCGCGCCGCCGCTGGTGCCCTTGAACAGCGGCGTATAGCCCCAGATGTCGACGCCGCCGGAGCGGTGATGCAGGCGGATCATCAGGTCGAACGGGCTGCCGGGCAGGCCGAGCGTGATCTCGGGCGAGAGATAATGCATCAACTGCGAGCCGTGCTTGGTCTGGCTGCGGTTGGTTTCCCACTTGGTGTTGCCGTCGGCGTAGTTCATGCCGGTCGAAAGCGCGAAGGACGTGCGGATCGTGTCGTTCCACGGGAAATAGACCCAGCGGAAATAGATCGCGCCCCAGATCTCCTGTTCGTTGAGCGAACCGAAGCGCTGGCCGATGCCGATTTCCGGCTCGATGTCGATCAGGCCGCCGAGCGACAGGAAGCGGCGCGACACCGCGCTGCCGAGGAAGGTGCTGTTGCCGTATTTATACTGCCAGGGTCCGACGATCTTGCCCTTGAAGCCGAAGGTGTCGGCCATGGCGGTGTCGAGGCGGGGTCCGAAGAAGACCTTGAACTTGCACTCGCCGCTGCAGAAATTGTCGTAGGCACCGGGCCAGTAGGTGCGCAGGAACGGCTCCTCGGCGCGGGCGGACCCGGCGCCGAACAGGCCCGTCAGAGCCGCGAACGCGACCAAGAACGGTAGAAGATGGCGTCGCATGGCCCCTACACGGCTGGTTCCCTGCCGCTACGGATACAAAAATCTGAATGTGTCCACAACGGCATCCGAGCATGGCCGTCCGGTTCCGAACCGCTTGCGACTTCTCGGCATCACCCGGCGGCTTGACCGGCGCGCGGCCGGTTCCTAAGTCCCGGCCAGGATCACCGGGCCGGACTGTGGAGACCGCGATGGACTGGCGCGACATGACGGCCCCGGACATCGACGCGTTCGAGCGTCTCGCCGCCGACGCCTATGCGGGCCTGCCCGAGGAGTTCCGCCGCCTCACCGGCGACATCCTGATCCGCATTGCCGATCTCCCCGAGGACGACGTGCTCGATGAGCTCGACCTCGAGAGCCCGTTCGACCTGCTCGGCCTGTTCCACGGCGTCGGGCTCGCCCATGCGGGCGCGGTGGAGCCGACCGGCCGGCTGGCCAACGCGATCTGGCTCTACCGCCGGCCGATCCTCGACTACTGGGCGGAGCACGACGAGACGCTCGGCGCCATCGTCACGCATGTGCTGATCCACGAGATCGGCCATCATTTCGGCCTCTCGGACGAGGACATGGAGGCGATCGAGGCGAGCGTGGCGTGAGCGCCCGGCCGGCCCCTGCCGCGCGGCGCTGCGGCCGCGCGGCCGGCATCGCCGGTCTGCTCTTCAGTTCGCCGCCGAAACCCTGTAAGAGCCCGTCCGGACGCGCGAGCCGAGAAGGATTTCGATCATGGACAAGTTCACGACGCTGACCGGGGTTGCCGCTCCGCTGCCGATCGTCAACATCGACACGGACATGATCATCCCCAAGCAGTTCCTGAAGACGATCGAGCGCACCGGGCTAGGCCGCGGCCTGTTCCACGAGATGCGCTACGACGACGAGGGCCGCGAGCGCCCCGACTTCGTGCTGAACCGCCCGGCCTACCGCAAGGCGCAGATCCTCGTGGCGGGCGACAATTTCGGCTGCGGCTCCTCGCGCGAACACGCGCCCTGGGCGCTGCTCGACTTCGGCGTGCGCTGCGTGATCTCCACGAGCTTCGCCGACATCTTCTACAACAACTGCTTCAAGAACGGCATCCTGCCGGTGACCGTCTCGCCCGAGGACCTCGCCAAGCTGATGGACGACGCCGAGCGCGGCGCCAATGCCACGCTGACGGTGGACCTCAACAGCCAGACCATCCGCGGCCCGGACGGCGGCGAGATCCGCTTCGAGATCGACGGCTTCCGCAAGCACTGCCTGATGAACGGCCTCGACGACATCGGGCTCACGCTCGAGAAGAAGACGAAGATCGACGGCTACGAGCAGCGTCTCGAAGCCGCGCAGCCCTGGGCGTGAGGCTTTCATGACGCGCAAGCTCGTCTCCACCGGATCGCCTTTCGAAGCCGCCGGCGGTTATTCGCGCGCGGTGATCGACGGCGACTGGTGCTGGGTCGCAGGCACGACCGGCTACGACTACGCCACCATGATGATGCCCGCCGCGGTCGAGGACCAGGCACGCAACGCCTTCGTCACGATCGAGCGCGTGCTCGTCGAGGCGGGCTTCTCCCTCGCCGATGCGGTGCGCGTCGTCTACTACATCACGGACACGGCCTATGCCGGCCCGGTCACCTCGGTCGCCGGCGACGTGCTCGGCACGATCCGTCCCGCCGCCACCATGGTGGTGGCCGGACTGATCCGGCCCGAGATGAAGGTCGAGATCGAGCTGACCGCCAAGCGGCGCGCCTGACCCTAAAGCTATTGATGCGCTCCAGGGGGCGGCCCGGTCACACCATCGGGTCGCGGATTTCCATCATGGTGCCGCCGGTCGTGTCGAACCGGTCGGGTGCGACCTCCTCCAGCCAGTAGCATTTCTCCTGGCCGCTGCGCGACAGGGTCCAGCGGGTGCACAGCTGCGCGCCGTCGATCCGCCAGGTGCCCTTGTCGATCACCTGCACCGCGGTATCGAGCACGATCTCGGCGCGGCCGTCCGGCGCCAGGAACAGCGCGCCCGCGAGCTGGCTGCCCTTGTCCCACCAGGCGATCGAGCGGCCGACCAGCCGCGACTGGATGGTCGAGCCCTGCAGCTTTTCCGCGGCCGCCGGAACGGTCGCGGAGCATAGACCGATGAGCGCCAAGGCCCCCGCAGCGATTCGCATGCCAGCACCCGCCGTGTTGTCTGTCCGAAATTAAGGCGACGAACCGTCTGCCTGTCTACGGCCCTCCCGCAGCGTTTCCACCGCCGTCACCGAACTGCAACGTGGGGGAAACCACGCCATGTCGTTACGTCGACCGCGAAACGGCCAAGCTCGTCACGAGCTCCGGCACGGCCGGGCGCGGCCAGCCGCGGCGGCCCGGGGCGCGACATCCGATCATCTTGAAGGACAGCCAAGCTGAAGCCGTGCGGCACTCGATAGGGCAAAGGAACGGCGGGCCCGGCCTCTTTTCCGCTCTGTTCAGCCTGGGCTACGTCTTCTATAATTCTTCGATATGTTTCCCCTTCGACCGAAATCGCGGCACGGCAGGCACCATGAGTCTGAGCAAACGGCTCTTCATGCTGGGGGGATTGACGCTCCTGCCGATCATCGCCAGCGAGGTCTTCAACGTCTACGACCTGCGCCGCTCCCGTAACGAGGAGGCGATGGCGCGCGTCGTTGCCGCGGCCGCCGACATCGCCGACAAGCAGCAGCGCATCTATGACGGCCTCGGCCTCGCCCTCCTCACGCTGAGCCAGGTTGACGCGGTGAAGGCGCAGGACGCCGCCGCCTGCTCTGCGTTGCTGCGGGCGGTGCAGCCGACCTATGGCGGCATCGAGGCGATCGGCGTCACCCGGCTCGACGGCAGCGTGTTCTGCGCCTCCGACCGGGAGAACCGCGACACGCCGCTGGCGTCGGTCGAAGATCGCCCCTATTTCCGCCGCGCCCTGGAAGAGAAGCGCCTGGTGGTCGGCGACTACGCCTTCGGCCGCCAGACGCGCACCCATGTGGTGCATCTCGCCCGCCCCTATCGCGATCCGCGCGGCGAGATCGCCGGCGTCGTCTTCGTGGCGCTCGGGCTCGACTGGCTCGCCCGGCAGCTCGACGACGGCGGCTGGAGCAGCGACGGCGTCGTCTCGATCGCCGATCGCAACGGCGTGTTCCTGATGCGGCAGCCCGATCACGAGCGCTATGTGGGCCGGCCGGTCCCGGAGGCGCTGTGGCGGCAGATGAAGGCGGCCGACGCGCCGGGCAACCTCCACGTCACCTCGCCGCTCGACGGTATCGACCGCATCGTCGGCTTCGTGCCGCGCGGCCTGTCGGAGAGCGGCAGCATCGTCGCGGTCGGCGTCAGCCACCGGGCGACGTTCCACGAACTCGACATGGCGACCGTTCGCGCCGGCGCCGGCATCGCCCTCGGGATCGGCTTCGCCGTCCTGTCCGCCTGGTTCTTCGGCCGCAAGCTGATCCGCGAGCCGCTCTCCAACATGGTCGCGGTGACGCGGCGCTGGCGCGCGGGCGACTACACCGCGCGGACGGGGCTTGCCGGTCCCTCCGAATTCGGCCAGCTCGGCGCCGCCTTCGACGCCATGGCGGAGGACCTGGTGCGCGCCTTCGAGCACAAGGACGTACTGTTCCGCGAGCTCAATCACCGCGTCATGAACAGCCTCCAGACGATTTCGAGCCTGTTCCAGCTGCAGGCGCGACGGGTCAACGATCCCGAAGCGCGGCGCGAACTAAACCAGGCGGTCGGCCGCATCAACTCGGTCGCGCTCGCCTATCGGCGCATGAGTTCGGCCTCCGGCATCGACGTGGTCGACTTCACCGCCTTCGCCCGCGAACTCGCCCATGACCTGTCCGCCTCGCTCCTGCCCGACGGGTGCCATTGCGCGGTGGAAGCCGATCCGCTGCTGCTCGATCCCGACCAGGCGATGCCGCTCGCGCTCATTCTGAACGAGTTCATCACCAACGCCGCCAAGCACGGCTGCGGCGGGACCGGCGCGACCGTGACGGTGAAGATCGGCAGGTCGAGCGACGGCGTGCGCATGGCGGTGCGCAATGCCGGCTCCCTGCCGGCCGACTATCACATCGAGACGCGCAAGGGCTTCGGCATCCAGATGGCGAATGCCATGGCGCGCCAGCTCGACGGGCGGCTCGAGGCTGCCAGCATGGCGGGCGAGACCGAATTCGCCATCACCTTCGCGGCCCGGCTGCGCCAGCCCGCCGCGCTCCAGCTGCTCGGCGACCGGCAAACCGTCGCCTGACCTTCTGGGCGGAACGCCTGTGGGCGTCCGCCAAGGCCGCGGAGGCCCCGCGCGCACCTGGGACACGTCCGCCCCCCCCCCCCGCGCGCACAGGAACGAAGCCCCAGGCGGCGAGTTGAAGGGGCAGTGGCCTGGCCGCGCGCTTCCGCCATAGCCGCCGCAAACGTGCGCCTTGCCCGACGCGGCTCCGGCGCCCCGACCGGCGCGGTCGGTCCCCAAGCTCAGGAGATCCCCCATGAAAGACCTCAACGAACTCTTCCATCATATGCTGAAGGACGTTCTCTACGCCGAGAAGCAGATCCTCAAGAACCTGCCGAAGATGTCCAAGCAGGCGCAGACGCCGGAGCTGAAGGAAGCCTTCGACACCCATCGCGAGGAAACGCAGGTGCAGGTCGAGAGGCTCGGCCAGGTGTTCGAGATGATCGGCAAGTCACCGCGCGCCGAGACCTGCGACGCCATGCTCGGCCTCATCGAGGAAGCCCAGAGCGTGATGACGGAAGCGAAGGACCCGGACGTGAAGGACGCCGGCATGCTCGCCGCCGCCCAGGCGGTCGAGCATTACGAGATCGCCCGCTACGGCACGCTGGTCGCTTGGGCGAAGGAACTCGGCCTCACCGAAGCCGCGACGATCCTGCAGCAGACGCTCGACGAAGAGAAGAAGACCGACCAGATCCTGAACAAGCTCGCGCTGAAGCGCGTCAACCGCCAGGCGAAGGCCGCCTGAGCGTCCGACCCGACGACGCACGACCGAAGGCCCCGGCCACGAGCCGGGGCCTTTTCTTTTCCCGCCATGGTCGGACCGAGGGAAATCTCAGGGCCGCATCGCCAGGCAGGCGGCCGAGGCGGCGCCGGCGGCGGCGGCGCCCAACGGAAACCCGATCGCGACCGCGATCATGGCGAGAAGCAGGAACACCAGGGCGTACTCGAACACGTCGACCCTCCATGAGACGAACGCAGGCCGAAAGGACGAACGGTCGAGCCCCCGAACGTCGTTCGCGGCCGACCGTTCCGGCAGTCTTGCGAATTCGATGCCCGCCGGCCGAAGCGTCGGGCGGCGACGGCGGCGGAGGTCCGAACGGCAAGAAGCCCGGGGACATGCCCGGGCCTGCCGAATTCTCCGTCGCAACTTCGCCGCACCGCCCGGATCGCCGTGCGGAGCCCTGTACGGTCAGCGCATGGCGACGCCGTAGAGGACGCGGCTCGGCGCACCGATGGTCTCGGATTTGAACGCCACCGAACTGCAGGCCGGAAGGCATGCATCCGGATTCGCGTCCGCGCGAATGGACGCCCGGGCCTTGGGCTGCCAGGCGGCGAGCGCCGCCCGATCGAGACGATCCCCCTTCGGACCCACGGTGGATCCGGACAGCGGGCCGGTGGTGGCCGAAACCGCGACGACACTCATCGGTACTGTAACAAAGACGAGCGCCAAGGCAGTTCGGAAGTTGGGCCGGTTCATGCGCCTGTCTCCCTCATCATGCATGGCTACGATCGAACAACGCGACCCCGAATCGTTGGTTCCATCCACGTCAGCGACAAATTCATGAATTGTTAAGGTCTACATTCGGCCGCCCTTAAGCTGATGTCCGCGCTCGAAAAGAGCCTTGCAGCAATGCCATGAGGCGGCGCGGCACAGTCTCTGCTTACCGATGACGCAGGACGGTCGGCCGGAACCTTCAGCGGAGCCAAAAAACAAGAACGGCCCCCGCGAGGAGGCCGACTGCCGCATTTCGGACTGTTGTCTCGCCGATCGGAGCGAAACCGCCACGCTTCGTCGCGGACCGTCTCAATGGTCGCGCCGGCCCTCGGGGCGGGATGCCGGAAGCGGCGGCATGGGCGAGGACTGGTCGCCCTCGGGACGGCTTTCCAGCTCGTCGAGCAGACGCAGGAACCGGTCGGGAACCGGTTCGGAAACGACCGGTTCGAGCGCTTCCTTCAGCTTGTGGCCGATCGCCGCGCGCACATGCGGCGGCAAGGGGAGGCGCTTCTTCGGACCGCTGTCTCTTTTGTCGTTCATGACTGCCGCCGTCTCTCTACAGCCTACTTATAGCCGTTTCATAACCGCTTCGGAAGGGGACGGTTCCGAAATGCCGAGGTTCATCTAAGTTGCGATCCGCGCCAGCCGATCGAGCAGGACCGAAAACGCATCGGGCTGCGGCTCGTCCGCGCGATACGACTGCCGCAGCTTTTGCCCGACCCTTGCCTGAAACTCCTGCGAGTATCCGGGCCGTGAGCCCGATCTTTCGCCGTCGCGTTCCTGCTGCATTCGTCCAACTCGTTCTACGTCCGCGCGTCTTTTCACCAGGCTCCCTGTATGGCCGGCATTCTGCCTGTCCGGTCCGGCCTACCAACGCGGCGAGGCAAGGTTTGTTCCCGGCCGCACGGAACTTTAACGGTGCCGGGGCGTTGCCTCAGCTTAGCGTCTCATCCGAGCCGGGAGCGTATCGTCCATGACCATGAAAGAACGGGTCGGCGCCCATCTGCCGTACCTCCGTCGTTTTGCCCGCGCGATGAGCGGATCCCAGCAGTCCGGCGACGCCTTCGTGATCGCCATGCTCGAATGCCTCGTCGAAGACCCGTCCATGCTGCGCACGGACATCGACACGAAGGTCGCCGTCTACAACGTGTTCCTGAAGATCTGGAGCTCGGTCGGCCTGAACGCCGCGAGCGAAGTGAGCGACAACCACATCGCCACCCTCGCGGCGCTGACCCCGCGCTCCCGCCAGGCCTTCCTGCTCGTCACCCTCGAAGGCTTCTCCCATGAGGAGGCCGCCGCCGTCATGGGCGTCAGCGGGCACGAATTCGCCATCCTGATGGACGTCGCCGGCCGCGAGATCGCCGACCAGGTGGCGACCGACATCCTCATCATCGAGGACGAGCCGATCATCGCCATGGACCTCGAGGCGTTGGTGGAGGAGCTCGGCCACACGGTGATCGACGTCGCCCGCACCCGCACCGAGGCGCTCGACGTGATCGGCCGGCGCCGGCCAGGCCTGGTGCTGGCCGACATCCAGCTCGCGGACGGCAGCTCGGGCCTCGACGCGGTGAACGACATCCTGGCCGCCGTCGAGGTGCCGGTCGTGTTCGTCACCGCTTATCCGGAACGGCTCCTGACCGGCACCAAGCCGGAGCCGACCTATCTGATCACCAAGCCGTTCCAGCCGCAGAACCTGAAGGTGGTGATCAGCCAGGCGCTGTTCTTCCGCGAACGCGCCTCCCGCAAGGTCGCCGCCTGAAAGTGGCGACAATGCTCCGCACGAACGCACAAAGCCCGGATCGCTCCGGGCTTTTTTCGTATGCGGCGGATCTGACCTCGGACGTGGCCGTGGTCAGAAGCGGTTGCGGCCGACCAGGAAGCCGGTCGCGATCGCGGCGAGCGCCCCGAGCGTGCCGGCGCGGCGCGACACGAAGCTCATGGCGACCGGCGCGAAGGTCATGATCGCGCTGGTGCGGACCGCCCGCGCCACCGACTGCTTGGTGCGGTCCGCCATCACCATCACGACGAGGCCGAGCAGGACGGCGATCAACAGGGCGACGATGCCGACGATGGACGCGGCCCAGCTCGGCCCCCATCCCGGCACCAGCGCGTTGTAGATCGCCACGGCGAAAAACGAGAGAGCGAGCACGGAGAAGACGGCGACCCCGGCCGCCGCCATCACGAGGGCGGCAATCTTGCCGCCCACATGCGCCCTGTTCATGCCGGTGAGGCGCCCGAAAGCGCCCATCACCGACCCTCCGACCGGGACATGAGGCCGAGCACGAGCCCGATGCCGGCCGCGATCGCGATCGACTTCAGCGGGTTGCGCTGCACCTGGTCGGACAGCTGGCTCATCGTCTGCGTGGCCGTCTCGCGCGCGGCCACCGAGAGGTCGTTGAACGCCTGCTGGGTGGTGGCGCCCACCTGGCCGGCCATTTCGCCAGCCGCATTCATGGCACGATCGGCGGTGGCGCGGGCCTGGGCGCCCAGGTCGCCGAGGTCGCCGGCGACGCGCTCCACGGTCTCGGTCGCCTTCTCGGCCATGTTGGCGCCTTCCCTCTTCATGGTCGAGGCGGCGGAGCCCATCGTGCCGGCGCCGGCGCTGCCCGTGCCGGTCGAACTGGAGGGACCGTTGGTGCGGTCGGCGGGGGCGCGGTTGAAGTCGTTGGCATCGGCGGCGCGGTTCATGAGCGATCTCCTGTCGAGGCTGCGATGGTCTGATGCCGGGCTTTCGCCGGCGCTGTCCCGTTCTCAACCAAACCGTCGGCCTTTTGGTTCCGCCCGGTCGTGCGAACAAGCGCCGGCGCGGCGGTTGCGGCCCGATCGGGCGGTCGGCTTGAGGGGGCTCGAGGGTTTCGGCGCGCCGGCGGCAAAGAAAAGAGGGCGACCTTGCGATCGCCCTCGAGTGGTATGCACGGCGGGGGGAACTCCGAAGCATGGCTGGCCACGCTTCGATCCCACCCACAACGCCGCACCGATCCGTGGGTTCCGGGCCGCGCGCGAGATTCTTTCGCCACGCCTGCGGACCGCCTCGATGTCTCGCCCGGCTCGCCCGCGACCCGCCCCGACTGAGCCTCCCGGCGAGCGAGCGGGCGCCCGCCCGCATGGAACCGCGCCGCGCACGGGACGTTGCCGGTGACCATTTGCGAGGCGAAACCCATTGGACATCCGGGCGACCCATCGACGCTGGCGATTCGGCTCCGGCGAACCTGCGACGGCGCCGGCCGACCCGGCTGCCGCCCCGCCCGCGGAGCTCGACCGCCTGTGGCAGCGGGCGACGCAGGCGGCGGTGATCGGGCTCTTCGTCCTCGTGCTCCTCGGCGTCGTGAAGCTGATGGGCGAGGTGCTCGTGCCGGTCATGGCCGCGCTCGTCATGGGCTCGATCATCGGACGCTGGGTCGACCGCCTCGCGAAGCTGCACATCCATCCGGCCGTGTCGGCCTTCATCCTCATCGCGGCGCTCGGCGCCGGGTCCTATCTCCTCTTCCTCGAAGCGGTCGGCCCGCTCGGCGACTGGGTGAAGGACGCGCCGGCCATGGCCGAGCGGCTGACGAAGCGCGTCGCCGTCCTGCTCGAGCCCCTCGCGTCGCTGAAGAAGCTGACCGCGCCGGCGCAGGAGCCGACCGTGCCCGGCACCTCGACGACCGTCGTGGTGCAGCAGGAGAGCGGCTGGACCTCCGCCGTGCTCGCCCATGTCACGCCGGCGCTGGCGCAGACGCTCATCTTCTTCGGCACGCTGATCTTCTTCGTGATCGGGCGGAACGCCTTGAAGCGCAAGCTCGTCCTCGCCTTCGGCGACCGCGAGCAGCGCATCGTGGCGCTGAAAATCCTGAACAACATCGAGGAGGCGCTCGGCCGCTATTTCGGCACGGCGGTGATCGTCTATGCCGGCGTCGGCGTCGCCACGGGCTTCGTCGCCTGGTTCGGCGGCCTGCCGGGCGCGATCCTCTGGGGCGTGATCACCTTCTTCGCGAGCTTCGTGCCCTATATCGGCGCCGCCGCCATCGTCGGCTGCCTCGCGCTAGCCGGGCTCGTCGCGCACGACAATCTGTCCGTGGCGTTCCTGCCCGCGCTCGCCTTCCTGGCGATCCATCTCGTCACCGAGAACGCGCTCGTGCCCACCGTGCTCGGCAAGCGGATGAACCTCAACCCCTTCGTCGTCTTCATGGCGATCGCGTTCTGGACCTGGATGTGGGGTCCGGTCGGCGCCATCATGGCGGTGCCCATGCTGCTCGTCGGCATCATCGTGTACGACCAGCTGTTCGAGGAAGTGCGCACCACGCTCCCCGAGTGACCGGGCGACCACCAGCCGCGGCCCGCGCTCAGATGAAGGGCCGCCGCTCCGGCCGGCGCGGATCCGCCTTGGCGACCGCGATCAGCGCCTTCTCGTCATGGATGACGAGGCGACGCCCGTTGAGCGACATGCAGCCCTGGCTGCGCAGCCGCTGCAGGGTCTTGTTGAAGCTGACGAGCGACATACCGAGCGTGTCGGCGAGATGCTGCTGGCGCATCGGCAAATCGAAGCCGTTGCCGATGTCGAGGCCGGACTCTCGCGCGCGCACCGAGAGGTGCCAGAGCAGATAGGCGATCCGCTCCTCCGAGGTGCGTCGGCCGATCGACAGGAGATGATCGTCGAGGAACCGCTCCTCGCGCGCCGCGAGCCAGGTGATGCCGAGCGCCAGCACCGGCTGGGCCGCAAAGAGGCCGACCAGCTTGTCGCGCGAGAAGACGCAGAGGCGAACGTCGGTCAGCGCCTCGACGCCGTGCTCCATCGGCCCGCTCAGCGTGTTCTGCAGCCCGATCAGGTCGCCGCGCAGCGCGTAGTTGAGGATCTGCCGGCGGCCGTCCGGCAAGGTCTTGTATCGGAACGCCCAGCCGCTCAACACGGTAAAGAGATGCGGCGAGTCCGTCCCTTCCAAATAGATCGCCGCGCCCGGCTTGGCGTTGAGCTCGCCGATCTTGAACGACTGGATGAACTCGATCTCGTCGTCCCCGGCCTTGCTGAAGACCGGCAGGAGCCGCAGCGGGCAGGCGTGGCAGGGGACGCTCGGCGGCGGGAAGGCGTCGGTCAATGCCTTGTGTCCTTCGTACTATGTCAAAATTGAATGCGTTTCCCATCTGTTCGCTGCAATGGTCCGCTTTGCCGAGCAAGAGCAGACTTTGGAACAATCAATGCCGGCTGGATGGGTCAATGAACCGCATGGTTGCTCCGTCGCTCTACGAAGTCCCGCTGCAAAGCGTTCCTTGGACGGCGCTCGTCGTCGAGGATGAATCGATCATCGCCGGCGCCATCGAGGACGCGCTCGCCGGCATGGGCGCCGCCTACACCGCGTTCGCGCGCAGCACGCGGGAGGCCGTCGACTGGATGCAGCGGACATCCTTCACGATCGCCGTCATCGACTGGCACCTCGGCGGCGAAACCGCCCGGGAGCTGGTCGCGCGCCTGCTCGACCAGGGTACCGTGCCGATCGTGGTGACCGGCGCCCATCGCAGCGAGTTCGACGACCTCGACGGCGGCGTGCAGATCCTGACCAAGCCGTTCCGCGACGAGACGCTCTGCGCCGCGGTCATGAAGGCGCTCGCGTTCAAGGAAGAGCGCACCGCCGGCTGAACCGTTGGTTGGGACAGGCAAAAAACGCGCGGCCGGGTAACCCCCCGCCGCGAGCGCTCAAACGCTGCTCCAGGGCGTGCGCAGATCCGCCTCGACGGAGACCGCCTGTGACTGCCGGTCCGGCCCGAACTCGTCGGCCGAATTGATCGACAGCAGTTCGAGCAGGCGGTTGCGCGCGCGGTTGACGCGGCTCTTGATGGTGCCGACGGCGCAGCCGCAGATCTCGGCGGCTTCCTCGTAGGAGAAGCCCGAGGCGCCGATCAGCACCAGGGCCTCGCGCTGGTCCGGCGGCAGCTTTTCGAGAGCCGTCTTGAAGTCGTCGAGGTCCATGTGCCAGGGCTGCTCGGGCTGCGTGACGAGCTTGCTCGCCGCGATGCCGTCCACGTCCTGAACTTCACGCTTGCGCTTGCGATACTGCGAGAAGAACGCATTGCGCAGGATCGTGAACAGCCAGCCGCGCAGACTCGTGCCTTCGGTGAAGGAGTGGAAGGCGGCCCAGGCCTTGACCAGCGTCTCCTGCACGAGATCGTCGGCCCGGTCGGCATCGCCGCAGAGCGAGATGGCGAAGGCCCGAAGCGACGGGATCTCCGCGATCAGGGCATCCTTCAGTTTCGCCGTCGGCTGCGGGTTCATGCGCGCCTCTCCGTCGTCCGGGCGGAGCCTGCGGCCGTGCTCGCCTTGGCCCGTGGCGAACGGGGCGCGGGCGCGGTCTCGGCCGAGACCGGCTCGATCGATTCGAGCGCGCTCATCAGGCTGAGGAACCGCTCCGGGATCGGCTCCGTCAGCGTCTGATCGTACACGCGACGCAGCGACCGCCCGAGATGGGTCTGGATGCCCATCTCCAGCGGTGGAGCGCCGTCTGCCTCCGGACGGGTATCATGGTTCGACATGGGTACCTGCACGCCGTGTTTCTCTTGTTGGGTTCCGCCATGCCGCCAGGATCACGGCCGCTAGCCCCGACGGCACCAACGCCGACCCCGCCGGTCGGTTCCATGCTAAGGTCGCGTTTGCTGCAATTCATCGCGGCCGGTGGAACCATGCGGTGACGTTCGCGTTCTGGACGCAAGGTTCGGACAATAAGCTTGAGCGGGGTAGTCATACGATGTCGATAGCAGCCTTGGTCGGGCCGCAACTCCCTTATCTTCGCCGCTATGCACGCGCCCTCGCGGGCCAGCAGGACGCCGGGGACGACGCGGTGGCCGCCATGCTCGAAGCCCTGGTCGCCGATCCGTCCGTGCTCGATACGGTGAACGAGCCGCGTGTCGCGGTCTACAAGGTCTTTTCCCGCATCTGGAACGACCGCGACGTGACGCTGCAGCGGCGCGCCACGCCGGTGCAGTCCGTCGCCGACCGCCGGCTCGTCGCCCTGACGCCGCTGCCGCGGCAGGCCTTTCTGCTCACCGCCGTTGAAGGCTTCGATCCGGTCGACGCGGCCGCGGTGCTCGGCGTCGACGAGACGGAGATCTTTTCGCTTCTCGCCGAGGCCGGCCGGCAGATCGGCGAACAAGTGGCGACCCGCGTCCTGGTGATCGAGGACGAGCCGATCATCGCGATGGATCTCGAGGCGCTGGTGGAAAGCCTCGGCCACGCGGTCATCGGCAATGCGCGCACCCATACGGAAGCGGTGGAGATGGTGCGGCGCGAGCGCCCCGGCCTCGTCCTGGCGGATATCCAGCTCGCCGACGGATCCTCCGGGCTCGACGCCGTGAACGAGATCCTGCAGAGCTTCGACGTGCCGGTGATCTTCATCACCGCCTATCCCGAATATCTTCTGACCGGCCGCCGCCCGGAACCGACCTTCCTGATCACCAAGCCGTTCCGCGAGGACATGGTGAAGGCCGTGATCAGCCAGGCTCTCTTCTTCAACACGGCCGCGTCGTCGCGCGCGGCCTGACCGGTGCGCCCGGATCCGCGCCGCGGCGGGCCTGGCGAAGGCACGCCGCGAGCGCCGGTGACACCGTCAGTGCAACGCCAGAAACGTTTCGATCTGCTGCTCGGCTTCCTCGGCCGGGATGCCGTAGCGGGCCTGCAGGCATCGCGCCAGCCGGCGGCGGTCGCCGCGGGCGAGATTCAGGTCCTGCTCCGTGAGCCGGCCCCATTGGGATCGCATCATGTGCGAGAACAGGCCCCAGTTGCCTTCGACACGTGTCCAGTTGCTGTATCGTTGGTTTTGCATCTTTTCCTCCCGAGACCGCGTGCGGCCCCGCTGCGTAACGCGGGCGCGAGCGCTCTGTTCCCCTTGCTGGCAAAAAAATTCCGTTTTAGGTACAACTGCTTAGCTGAAACGGGGCCGGGCCGGCGCGAAGCCGGCGTTGAAACCGAGGAACGAGCGTCCGGCCAAGGCGTTGTGGTTCGATTGTGCCTTCCTTCCGGGCGGGCATGACCTGGTGCGCGTGCGGCGCCGCACTTGGCGGGGCGGCTCGTTGGAATCCCGATAAGGCGCTGGACGCGACTCTCCGAGGCCTCGCATGCAGAACATTCTCGACTATCTTTTCGGTGCGGCGTCCTTCGTGCCGCACGGATACTGCTTGCTGTGGCGACCGGATCTCGTGGCCATCCACGCGGTCTCGGACGCCGTGACCGGCCTCGCCTATCTGATGATTCCGGCCGCCCTCGTGATCTTCGCGCGGCGGCGCCGTGACCTCGCGCCCGAGCATCTGCGCCTCGTCGCCCTGTTCGTCGCCTTCATCGTCGCCTGCGCCCTCACCCACCTGATCAACCTCGTCACGCTCTGGTATCCGGTCTACGGCCTGCAGGGCCTGGTGAAGGCCGTCACCGCCGCCGTCTCGCTCGCCACCGCCTTCGCCATCTGGCCGCTGCTGCCGAGGCTCCTGGCGCTGCCCTCGCCGAGCGCGCTCACCGAGAGCAATGCACGGCTCGTCGCCGAATCGGCGGCCCGCCTCGACCTGGTCGAGCGCCTGCAGCGGGCGAACTCCGAACTCGAGCGACGCGTGCGCGAACGCACCCGCGCGCTCGCCGAGGCCGACCAGCGCTTCGACATCGCGCTCGCCGCCTCCAACATCACCGTGCTCAGCATGGATCGCGAGCTGAAGATCCGCTGGGTGCGCAACCCGCCGTTCGGCCTGACCGCCGAGGAGATGATCGGGCGCGGCGACGAGGACATCCTGCCCGCCGACACGGCGGCGCAGCTCAATCACGTAAAGCGCGGCGTGCTGGAGACCGGCCATCCCGCCGTCACCGAGATCGAGGTCACCGAGCCGAGCCGCGGCCGCAACTGGTACCGCATCCATGTGGCGCGCGCCGACACGCCGCAGGACGGCGTCGAGGCGCCTGTGCCGCCCGGCGAGGCGCCGGAGGGCCTCGTCTGCGTCAAGGTGAATATCACCGAGGAACGCCGCCGCGCCGCCACTCTCGAACACGTCACCCAGGCGCTCGCCGAGGCGAATGCGCGCTTCGACGCCGCCCTCGAAGGCTCGAACATCACCATGTTCCGGCAGGACGAGTCCCTACGCTACACCTGGATGTACAACCCGCCGCGCGGCATGACGGTCGAGCACTTCCTCGGCCGCACCGACGAGGAATGCCTGCCCGACCTGACCGCCCGCGCGCTCGCCCCGGCCAAGACACGCGTGCTGCAGGAGGGCGTCGCCGAGCGCCTCGAAGTCTCCATGCGGATCGGCGACAGCGTTGCCTGGTTCGATCTGCGGCTCGAGCCGCTGTTCGAGCACGGCCGCACCTCCGGCCTCATGTGCGTCGCGATCGACATCACCGAGCAGAAGGAATACCAGCAGCAGCTCAAGGTGGTGATGCGCGAGCTCACCCACCGGTCGAAGAACCTGCTCGCGGTCGTGCAAGGCATCGCCCGCCAGACCGCGCAGACGGTCGGGACCTTGCCCATCTTCGTCGACCGCTTCGGCGCCCGCCTGCAGGCACTCGCCCGCGCCCACGACCTGCTCGTCGACGAGAGCTGGCGCGGCGCGTCCTTCGACGAGCTCGTCTCTACCCAGCTCGGCCATGTCATCGAGAAGTCGGACGAACGGCTCGACGCGAGCGGCACGCGCGTCATGCTGAAGCCCGAGGCGGCGCAGAACGTGGCGCTCGCCTTGCACGAACTCGCCACCAACGCGGCGAAATACGGCGCGCTCTCCACCGAGACCGGCAAGGTCACCGTCCGCTGGGGCTTCCGCAGCGTGGACGGCAAGGACGGCTTCGAGGTCACCTGGACCGAGGCGGGCGGGCCGCCGGTCGAGGAGCCGAAGCGCAAGGGCTTCGGCCGCATGATGATCGAACGCCTCGTGCCGCGCGCGATCGACGGCACCTCCGACCTCGTCTTCGATCCGAAGGGGATCCGCTGGACGCTGCGCTTCCCGGACACCTATCTGGTGCCGGCCGACGAACCGGTCACCGCCCGCCGCGGCGACTTGGCCCTGTCCGGCCGGGAGGCGGCCGCGAAGGCTTGAAGCTCACGGTTCAAGCCTCGGCGGCAGCAGCCCGGCCACATGGGCGACGAGCCGCGCCGCCACCTCGTCCTTCGGCAGGTCGGGCCATTCCTCGACGCCACCGCTGGCGACAATCCTGACCGTGTTGCGCTCCCCGCCCATGATCCCCGTGGCCGGGCTGACGTCGTTCGCCACGATCAGGTCGGCGCCCTTGCGTTCGAGTTTCGCCCGCGCATTGGCGATCAGGTCCTGCGTCTCCGCCGCGAAGCCGACGACCACCGCGGGCCGCAAGGCTGGATGCCGGCCGACGGTCGCCAGGATGTCCGGGTTTTCGGTCAGGACCAGCGCCGGCGGGCCGCCCGCGCCCTTCTTCATCTTCTCGGTCGCTTCGGTGGCGACCCGCCAGTCGCCGACCGCCGCCGCCATCACGGCGACGTCCGCCGGCAGCGCGGCCTCCACGGCGGCGAGCATCTCGCGCGCGGTCTCGACCCTGACCACCGTGACGCCGGGCGGATCCGGCACGGTCACGGGCCCGCTCACCAGCGTGACGCGCGCCCCGGCCGCCGCAGCCGCCGCCGCGATGGCGTGGCCCTGCTTGCCGGAGGAGCGGTTGGCGATGTAGCGCACCGGATCGATCGGCTCGTGGGTCGGCCCGGAGGTGACGATCACGTGCCGTCCGGCGAGCGGACCGGCCGGTGCCGCCAGCATCGCCTCGATCGCCGCGAGGATTTCCGCCGGCTCGGCGAGCCGTCCCGGCCCGCTCTCCCCGCGCTCCGCCATCGCCCCCACATTGGGGCCGACCATGCGGATGCCGTCGGCCTCGAGCCGGGCGCGGTTGCGCCGGGTCGCCGGATGCTCCCACATGCGCGGATTCATCGCCGGCGCGATCAGCACCGGCTTGTCGGTCGCGAGCAGCACGTTGGTGGCGAGGTCGTCCGAGATCCCGTTCGCCATGCGGGCGATGAGGTTGGCTGTCGCCGGCGCGACCACGACCAGGTCGGCCTCGCGCGAGAGGCGAATATGGCCGATGTCGTGCTCGGCGGTGAGGTCGAACAGGTCGGTGTAGACTTTGTCGCCGGTGAGGGCGCCGACCGACAGTTCGGTCACGAACTGCGCCGCGGTGGCGGTCATCACCGCGCGCACCGAGGCACCCCGGTCCTTCAGGCGGCGGATCAGCTCCAGCACCTTGTAGGCCGCGATGCCACCGCCGATGACGAGGAGTATGCGCTTGCCGGTGAGCATGATCGGTCCCTGACGTCGACTGCGATCTTATACGCCACCGACGGTTTCCGTCAGCCGAACAGTTCTTCCCATTCCGCGCGCACCTCCGGATCGCTCTCCGCGCCCGCGCGGGCCTCGGCGAGGGCCTCGACGGTCGCCCGGTCCATGAGCCGGCCGACCGCCCAGACGGCGGCGCCGCGCACCAGCGGCGAGGCATCGTCGAGGAGCCGCAGCGCGGCCGCGCGGACCGAATGCGACGCACCGCCGCCCGCCCCGGCATTGCCGAGCGCGACGGCGACGTTGCGGACAAACCGGTCGCGCCCGATCCGCTTGATCGGCGAGCCGGCGAAGAAAGCGCGGAACGCCCTGTCGTCGAGCCCGGCGAGCATCACGAGCGAAGGCCGCCGCAGGTCCGCCCGCGCGGCGAGCTTCGCCTCCCGCCCCACTTGCGCGTATTTGTTCCAGGGACAGACGGCGAGGCAGTCGTCGCAGCCGTAGATGCGGTTGCCCATCGCGGCACGGAACGCGCGCGGGATCGGCCCCGCATGCTCGATCGTGAGATAGGAGATGCAGCGCCGCGCGTCGAGCCGGTAGGGCGCCGGGAAGGCGTCGGTCGGGCAGGCGTCGAGGCAGCGCCGGCACGACCCGCAATGGTCGGCTTCCGGCGCGTCGGGGGGAAGGTCGAGCGTGGTGAAGATCGCGCCGAGAAACAGCCAGGAGCCGTGCCGGCGCGAGACGAGGTTGGTGTGCTTGCCCTGCCAGCCGAGCCCCGCGGCCGCGGCGAGCGGCTTCTCCATCACCGGCGCCGTGTCCACGAACACCCTGGCTTCGGCTTTGAGGCCCATCGCGCGGGCGCGGGCGCGAAGCCGGTCGGAGAGTTCCTTGAGCCGCCCCTTGATCACCTCGTGATAGTCCCGGTGGCGCGCATAGACCGAGATGCCGCCCGCCTCCGGCTCGGCGAGCACTGCGAGCGGATCCTCCGCCGGCCCGTAGTCGAAGCCGAGCATGACGATCGAGCGCACCTCTGGCCACAGGACGCGCGGATCCGCCCGCCGCCCGGCCGTCTCCGCGAGCCATTCCATGCCGGCGTGATGGCCGTCCGCGACCGCGCGGGCGAGGCGCGCGGGCGCCTCGGGGATCGCGTCCGGGCGGGTGACGCCGAGCGTCGCGAAGCCGAGGCGCGCCGCGTCGCGGCGAAGGTCGGCGACGAGCCGCGCCGCGTCCGGCTTCGGCCCCGCGGCGGCCGTCACCGCGCCCTCACGCGGCGGCGCGCACGTCCTCGAAGCGCGCCCCGAGCGACGTCATCAGGTCGATGAAGACCGGGAACGAGGTCGCGATGGTGAGCTGGTCGTCGACGGTGACCGGCGCCGCGCCGGCCATGCCCATGACCAGGAAGGACATGGCGATGCGGTGGTCGAGATGGGTCGGCACCATGCCGCCGCCGATCCGGTTGCTGCCGCCCGTGACCGTCAGCGACGCCTTGCCTTCCCGGCAGGCGACGCCGTTCGCCTCCAGGCCGCGCGCGACGGCGGCGAGCCGGTCGCTCTCCTTCACGCGCAGTTCGTCGAGCCCGTCCATCACGGTCTCGCCTTGGGCGAAGGCCGCCGCGACCGCGAGGATCGGATATTCGTCGATCATCGACGGTGCCCGCACGGCCGGCACCGAAACGCCCTTGAGCTGGCTCGACCGGGCGCGGATGTCGCCGATCCGCTCGCCGCCCGAGACGCGCTCGTTCTCGATGGTGATGTCCGCGCCCATCTCCAGGAGCGTGGTGACGAGGCCGGTCCGGAGCGGATTGAGCATCACGTTCTCCACCGTCACGTCGGAGCCGGGCACGATCAGCGCGGCGACGATCGGGAAGGCGGCGGAGGACGGATCGCCCGGCACCACGACCCGCTGCGGCTTGAATTCCGGGCGGCCCTGCAGGCGGATGATGCGCTCGCCGTCCGGCCCGATCGTGGTCTCCAGCGCGGCGCCGAAGCCCTGCAGCATGCGCTCGGTGTGGTCGCGCGTCGGCACCGGCTCGATCACCGTGGTGACGCCCGGCGCGTTGAGGCCGGCGAGCAGCACGGCGGACTTCACCTGCGCGGAGGCCATCGGCACGCGATAGCTGATCGGGATCAGCGTCTCCGGACCGCGCAGCGTGAGCGGCACCCGGTCGCCCTTGCGCGCGATCACCTCGACGCCCATGCGGCGGAGCGGATCGAGGATGCGGCCCATCGGCCGGCGCGACAGCGAGGCGTCGCCCACGAAGGTCGCCGCGATGGCATGGCCGCCGACGAGCCCCATGGCGAGGCGCGAGCCGGTGCCCGCATTGCCGAAATCGAGCACGCTCTCCGGTTCCAGGAGCCCGCCGACGCCGAGGCCGCTGACGCGCCACAGGCCTTCGCCGTCGCGCGTGACCGTGGCGCCGAGCCGTCGCATGGCCTCCGCCGTGCCGAGCACGTCCTCGCCTTCGAGCAGGCCCTCGATCTGCGTCTCGCCGACCGTGACCGCGCCGAACATGAGCGCGCGATGCGAGATCGACTTGTCGCCGGGCACCCGGATGCGGCCCGTGAGAGGGCCGGCGGCGGTGGCGGCGAGGGGCTTCAAGGCGGCGGCGTGGGCCATGGGGGCGGGTCCGGTTCGGGCGGGCGTTGCGCCGGCGGTCCTAGCACGTGGGAAGCGCGGCGTCATCCGCCGGCGGGCCGATCTCGCGGGGCCGCGGATATCCGCGCCACTAACGGTTTGACGGCGGCTATGGCCTGGACTAGACGGGACACTTCGATTTTTCCCCGCCCATCACCGGAGAGGCGATCCGTGGCCAAACCCGAGCTCGGCAGCAAGCGGCTTTGCCCGAACTGCGGCACCAAATACTACGATCTGAACCGCGACCCGATCCTCTGCCCGAAATGCGGCACGGTGTTCACCGCCGCGGCCATCGCCATGCGCGCCAAGCCCGCGCCGGTGGAGGAAGAGGACGAGGCCGAGGCCGAGGAGGCGGCGCCGGTCGAGTTCGTGAGCCTCGAGGAGGCGGACGCCGAGGAGGGCGCGGAGGTCGAGGTGCCCGGCATCGAGGACGAGGAGATCGCGGTCGACGCCGACGCCGACGACACCTTCCTCGAGGAGGACGAAGAGGACCCGGACATCGAGATCGACATCGATGTGCCCGGCGACGAAGAGGAGCGCTGACGCCGGCGCGGCGGCCGCAAGGCGTCAGCCGGATCGCGGCCGCCGGATCGCGGTGGTCGCTTTGCGGCGACCGGATCGCGGCGAAACCGGATGATGGCGGGGCCGCATGGCGGCGGGGCGATATTCCCTCTTGATCGCCCGCCCCGTTGGGCTTAAACACCGCGCCACCGACCGGGCCCCCAAACCCGGCGCGACGATGGGGCCATAGCTCAGTTGGGAGAGCGCTTGAATGGCATTCAAGAGGTCAGGGGTTCGACTCCCCTTGGCTCCACCAATTTCTTTATAAATGCGCTTCAATAGCGGGCACTTAAGCGCTTACTCGGTTCTTCCACCCACCATTTCGCCCACCATCGGGACCCATGGCGCGGTAGACATGCGCACTGGCGCATCCTGCGTCTCCTCTCGACGGATCCTGGCTTCTGAGCGCGGTCATTTCAGGAAGCGACGTCCGGCCGTAGGGCCTTATCTCAGTTGTTGCACTCGAACTTTTGCCAGTGCCGCAGGTTCGTCGTTGAGCTCGGAGAGAAAGCTTTCAACGGTGCCGGACAAACGCTCCGCGATCTGCGCGAGTTGATTGGAGACGCGCTGCGCCTCGGCGGCGGCCGACGAGGTGCGCGAGACCGAGCCCGCCACGCTCTCGATACTGGCCGCGACCTCCGACGAACCGGTCGAGGCCTGGGTGATGTTGACGGCGATCTCGCGTGTGGCGCCGTCCTGCTCCGCGACCGCGGATGCGATTGAGGCCGTGAGCGCGGTCACCTCCTGCATGGTCGCGGCGATGTCCTTGACCGAAGCCTCGGTCGAGCGCGCCGCGGCCTGGATGCTGCTGACCTGCCCTGAAATGTCGCCGGTCGCCTTGGAGGTCTGCTCGGCGAGTGACTTCACCTCGGAGGCGACGACCGCGAAGCCGCGGCCGGCAGCACCCGCGCGGGCGGCCTCGATCGTGGCATTCAGCGCGAGCAGGTTGGTCTGCTCGGCGATCTGCTGGATCATCTCGACCACCGCGCCGATCTGGCGGGCGGTCCCGGCGAGCACCGACATGTCGGTGTTCGACCGCGCGGCGGCGTCGGCGGCGCGCTGCACCATATCGGACGCGCGGCGCGCACGTTCGGCGATCTCGCCGATTGAGGCGCCCATCTCCTCGGTTGCCGACGCGATCGTCTGGATCGACCCGCTCGCTTCCGTGGAGGCGGCGGCGGCGATGCGCGACTGTTCGGTGGTGAGGCGCGCCACATCGTTGAGCGCGAGCGCCGTCCCGGCCATTTCCCGCGTCTCAGATGAAAGCTTCCCGATCACCTCTACGACCGAGTCGCGAAACTCTTGGATGATGCGCTCGAGCCGCTGGCGCTCCTTGTCGCGTTTCATCGTCTCGGCGCTGGCCGCTTCCTCAAGCCGGTCGCGCTCGACCATAGACTTGCGGAAAACGACCACGGCGCGGGCCATGTCGCCCACCTCGTCGTTCTCTTTCTCCCCATAGATGTCGCTCTTCACGTCGCCGGCGGCGAGGCCGCGCATGCGCTCGGTCAGTTTGGCGATCGGAACGCTGATCCAGCGATGCGACAGGATCACCATGAAGGCGGCGACCGCCAGCGCCATGGCGATGCCGATCCACTTAACGATCTGGCCGATCGAGGCCTTGGCCTCCGCGTTGGCGCGGAAGTCCCGGTAGGATGCCTCGAGCAGGTCGCTGACCGCCTCCATCTCGGTTTCGAGCGCCTTGAACGCCTGCTCGAAGGCCGGCAACTTGGCCGACATGCCGGCGAGGTCCTTTGCCGCCGCCAGTTCGACCAGCGCGAGGCCCGAAGCCGCGTAGAGGTCCAGTGCGGGCGTGACTTTGACCACAGCGGCCTTCGCCTCCGGGGTGAGATCCGCCGCTCGCAGCTTGGCGACGTTGCCGGAGAAGGTCTCCTGATACTCGCGGTACTGTTTGCGCGTTTCCTCGATGCCCTTTTCGTCCCGGTTCGCCGCCGCGTAGTAGGCGCGGTACACGGTGGCGCGGATCGCGTCATGCGCCATGTCCGCGTCCGACTGCGCCCGCATGATCCCCGTCTGGCTCTCGGACTGCTGCAGCGCCTGCCCGAGTTCGCCGACGACGAAGACGAGGGCTCCGGCGAGAAGGGCCGACGACACGACCGTCGCGGCCGACAGGCCCTGCAGAAAATGACTGATGCGCATGGAGAAGCACCTACTCTCTTCGTAATAATGTATTTCACGCATGTATCGACGGGACGGTTTTTTTCTTGTTAACGCGTTCAAGAGTTCCAAAACGCTTCTGTACTTTTGTAGCAAACATCGGTCTTCCAAAAGGTTTTGAATGTGCCTTTCCACCAAAATAAGCATCCGCGGGCGCGGGCGCGGGCGTCGACTTCTGGCGAAGTAGCTGCCGTATTCTCGAACGTGACGCGCTGAGCGCCCAACTGATCCGGGTTGTTCCGACGGCGTACCTCTTTCGCGGGCATTCCTGTCGCCGGAGCCGCGCCTGATTTGTACCGGCCACCAATTCCCCAGTCCCCTGTGACCTGACAGCTCGCTACGACAGCTAATCCTCTATCTCCACCAGCGCGCCGTCCTCGGCGTCCCGGCAGGACTGCCGAGAGCAACGCGCCAGCTCGGCCGATTTCGCGAGCACCGCGCCTTTCGCGTCCGGCCGGAGGGTCGGCCATATCCCCTGCATCTGGTTCGGGTCCGAACGCAGGTCGTAAGCCTCGTGCTCGTCGGTTACGAGCATATGGGCGTAGCTGCTCGTTTGCGTCTTGAAGCCCTGGAATTGGCCGAAGCCGGGTGGCCCACCCGACAGCATCTCGACCGCGATATGTTTGCGCGCCGACGCGGGGCCACCTTGCGCCTGCGGCAGAAAGGACCGACCGTCGACGAAGCTCGGCGTCGGAACGCCGGCCATCTCGGCGAAGGTCGGCAGGAGGTCGATGTTCGCGATCATGTCGGTCCTGGTGGCGCCCTTGGCCACGCCGGGTCCGGCGATCAGGAGCGTCGCCCGAAGCGCCTCGGTATAGGGATATCCCTTGCCCTCGAGCATACGGTGCTCGCCGGCCATGTAGCCGTTGTCCGTGGTGACGATCACATAGGCGTTGGCAAGCCGGCCGGTATCGCGGAGTGCGACGAGCGCCCGCACGATCAGGTCGTCGACCGATCGCATCATCCGGCGTTGCTGGATCTGCTGCTGATTGAGATTTTTGAGCGAGGCCGGGGTCAGGACGGGCATCCTGAGCCGCGTCCACGCCGACTTGTCGCCCAGATCCGCCTCCCCGAACGACGGAGTCTTGACGTAACCGACCGGCGTGTTCGCATAGGTTTTCGCCGGCGTGTACGGCCAATGAGGCGAGTAGGGCGCGACATAGAGGAACAGCGGCGAGGCGGGGTTGCCGCGGATCGTCTTCTCGACGCGCCGGCTGAAATCGTCCGTCATATAGTCCGACACACCCCGTGAAACTTGTGCCTTGACGAACGGAGTGCCGGGCGGTCGGCTGTTGCCGTGAACGATGAACTTGTTGTTGGTCCAAATCGTGTAGTTGTATTGAGCGTTGGGGATATTGTTCGTGTCCTTGCCCGCGGCGGCCATGAGATAGAACCCATCCCACCCGGGCGGCTTATAGTAGGTGCCCGTCGCCGGATACGAATTCATATACTTCCCAATCAGCGCCGTCGTATAGCCCGCGCCGTCGAGGATCGTCGCCATCGTTTCGTTTTCGATCGGCTGGAACACAATATGACCCGGGCCAGGCTCCGGAGCGCGCCGTTCCGGGGGCCGGGCCGCTTCCGAGCGGTTTTGATGGAGTCGTCAAACGTCCTTGAACCGACTGGAACACGACCAGAGAAGATTTAGTACGAAATTGTGCGGATCGTACTGAAACGCACTAGCATCCAAATCAAAGATTTCAATATTCCTTAGGTGTTAAGTCAACAATATGACGCCTATACCAAAAGGACAAATCGATGTTCGGTGCTCCGAGAAATAAGCTTTTGGTGGCTACTGCGACGTTTGCGGTCGTGGCCTTTCAATCTGCGCAAGCGCAAACTTATGTGTGGCGAACCATCGCAAACAGCAACACGCTGATCCCTGGAGGTGGCGGAGCAAAGTTTTCGAGTTTCAACCAACCCTCACTAAACTTGCGATGCCGCGTCGTCTTTCGGGCACGAAGCACTGGCCCGAATACTCCAGTACGAGGAGTTTATAGTACGGATGGCTGCGTGAAAGGGTCTCTGAACAAGGTGATCGCCAACAGCGATCTGGTGCCGCCACCGAACAATCTCGGCACCAGCCTGACCGAATTTCCCGCATTTGCTCGCATTGACCTCCGGTCGAATTTCATTGCGAGCAGAGGGCAATCGCAGCCTGTATGGGAGTATACCCTTCCCGATCTCACTACGACCCGCGTCGGCACCTCGGGAATTTACGCTAAGTCTGATGGGTCTGCACCAGTAACGGCCATGAGCCAACTCGGCGCTGTACCGGGCTTCGAGTATTTCCGAGTTCCTGGTTTTCCCAACGTCAAATTCGACCAATTTCCCGGTGCGCCGGTTCCGTTCGGCGGAAAGTATGTCGCCTTTAAAGGAAACTTTACTGATGGTTCTACCTCGCGCACGGGCGTATATTTCAGGAATGTGCTTAACGGCAAGAGGGGCGTCCGCAAGATAGCGGACTCAACCGACAAAATTCCGGGAACATCTATATTGTTTGGCTCGACTGCTCCTCCAAGCGCTGCGGACAGCGTTGTCGTCTTCGTGGGCGTGGACGTCGAGAACGCGCCAACCGCCGGCGGGATCTATTCGTCGAATATCGGCAACCCGACTGCACTCACGACGCTGGCCAAAATCGGCGATCGGGTCCCCGGGGTTCCGTCGCAGACGTTTAGTCGCTTCGGCGAGTCGCTGTCGTGGGACGGCACTAACTTGGGCTTCTGGGGGGCGTGGGGCACCGACACGCGCACGGTGCGTCTGTACTGCCCGGTCGACGGCAATAATGCGGTCCTTCAGGAGTGCCGCAATCAGTGTCCCGATCAGGATGCGACCGGCTACTATTGTGATCGACAGGTCCCAGTCAATCAGGGCGTGTTCGTGCGGGACGTTCGCGGCAGGCTCCGCATGGTCGCTCGTGCCGGCGCCGGGCAAGTGTTCAAGGACTTCCTGTTCTGGACTTTTTCCGGCCGTCCGCCAGGCGTCGGCAGCAGTGACGACAACGACTTCGAACTCCCGCGTTGGCGCTCGTCCAGCTTCATTGCGTCATCTCCGAACGGGAGCGATTTGGCAACGATGCTGAAAGGCGTAACCAACTCCGATCGGGTCGGTATCTTCCTTCAACGCAAGGCCATTCGGGGAGTCGGTCCGGTCATCCTCCTCGGTGACGCTGCAAGCTCAATCGATGCCAGGGCCCCGGCCGGTGCCGTGGTGACTGCTGTCGGGATGGAACGTGACGGCTTCCGAGACTGCAAGCTCGGCGTAGCAGTCAGCTTCTTGAACAGCACCACCAGCGAGAGTTGGGCGGGCATCTACTTGGAACCGAGCGCCTGCACGAAGTGATCCAGATCGTAACGGTGGCCCTGTTGGCGCTTCGGCCGGCAGGGCCGCTATTCTGCTCGCCTAGGTATCTAGTCCCAGGATGTCATGGCTTGGTTGACGGACGAACAGGTCCGGCCTTTCGGTGCTGATGAGCTTGATCGCTTCGAGCGGTGTCCTGAACCGAAGCGCCTTGAGCGGCTTGGCGTAGTTGTAGGCGAGCAACCAGTCCCGGACGTGGCGTCTCAGGTCGTCGATCAAATCGTAGTGGAAGGCTCGGACGGTCGCGTCCTCGATCGTGCGGACCAACTCTTTCGGGCCTATCGGCTCGCCTTGGACCGTACGGCGTCATCACCGCTTCCTCACGGTCTCTTCTCGTTGATCCCGAAGCGGCGCGCGAGGTCGACGGTTTGGACCCGCCTGACGGGCGAGGCTCGCTGACAATTGCATCACCTCGACGGTCCGCTGGGGCTGGGATACGTTTCGATCGCGTCAAACCTATAACGACGATCCGACGGCAGTCTCGGTTCTCCATCACAGAAATGCGCGGACGCGCTGGCTCCACGGTCTTCTCGAGCGAGGCGAACCGCTGATTGAAGGCTCCGAACCAGGAAATCGCCGACTTCAATGCTCGGTGCGCTGCTACCGGATCTATTCCTCCGCGGACTGACTTGTGCGCGTCCGCCGCCTTCTCGTGCGCCTCTTTCAGCATGACCGTCGGATGCGATCCGAGACCCATCTCGCGCCGCCGGCAGTCGATCTGGAAGAGGTAGAACCACCTAGAAGTGATTAAAATCTATTGTAATCACTGAATATGTAGTTCCCGCCATCTCGTGTTCACCGGAGTCCTCGTCGCCGGTGACGCGGTCTACAAACCGGCCGGGCGTCTCGCAAGCGATGGGTCGAGGCCGCCCGCACGCATCGGTATTCGTGCGAAGGACGAGTGCATTCAAATTTCGCCGACAATGCTTTCCGATGAAGCACCGGCGCGACAGGCTTCGTGTCGCCGGCCGGCCGACAAGGAAGCTTGGAATGTCCAGAGAATTTCAACGGCCCGGCACCGGCCGGTGGCTCGCCGGCGCGACGCTCTCGCTGGCGGTCGCCTGGAGCGCGCTTCCCTTCGCGTCGGCCGCGAACGCCGCCGACGACCGCCGGCCGAACATCCTCTTGATCGTCGCCGACGACGCCGGCTTTGCCGATCTCGGGAGCTTCGGCGGCGAGATCGAGACGCCGAACCTCGACGCGCTCGCCGCCGTCGGCGTGCGCTTCACCGATTTCCATGTGGGGCCGACCTGCTCGCCGAGCCGCTCCATGCTGCTGAGCGGCGTGGACAGCCACCTGACGGGGCTCGGCAACATGGCCGAGTTCATGGCGCCCAACCAGAAGGGCGTGCCGGGCTACGAAGGCTATCTCAACGACCGCGTCGTCGCCGTCTCCGAGCTCCTGCAGGCCGCCGGCTACAACACGTCGATGGCCGGGAAATGGCACATGGGCGAGGAGCCGGAACACTTCCCCGCCGCGCGCGGCTTCGACCGCGATCTGACCCTCATCCCCGGCGGCGCGAGCCACCTCGACGACATGTGGGGGGCGACCGGCGAGAAGCAGCTCTATACCCGGAACGGCAAGGTCATCGACGCGCTCCGCCCCGGCTTCCACTCGAGCGACGACTATGCCGACGCCATCATCGGCGCCATCGACGAGCGGCGCGGCGACGGCAAGCCGTTCTTCGCCTATCTCGCCTTCCAGGCGCCGCACGACCCGTTCCAGCCGCCCGCGGCCTACCGCGACAAATACCGCGGCCGCTACGACCAAGGCTATGACCGGATCCGCGCCGCCCGGCTCGCGCGCATGCGCCAGCTCGGCATCGTGGGCGCGGAGGCGGACGTGTTTCCGCGCCTGCCCACCGTGCCCGCCTGGGACGGCCTCTCGGCGGAAGACCGGCAACGCTCGGCGCGCCGCATGGAGCTCTACGCGGCCATGCTCGACCACATGGACGCCAATGTGGGCAAGGTCGTCGACTACCTGAAGAAGACAAACCTCTACGACGACACGCTCGTCATCGTCCTCTCGGACAACGGCCCGGAGGGCAACACCGCCAGGATCGGCGGGCCCTGGGACAACAGCCGGTTCGAGGACTGGGGCAAGAAGGGAACCTACATCCAGTATGGCGCGGCCTGGGCGCAGGTCGGCGCCGGTCCGTTCAGGATGTTCAAGGGCTTCGTCTCCGAGGGCGGCATCCGCACGCCGATGATTGTGGCCGGTCCCGGCGTGAAGGGCGGCGGCCGCATCTCCCCGGCGCTGACCCATGTGATGGACGTGCCCGCCACCATCCTCGCCGCGGCCGGGGTCGCCTATCCGGACGCCTACAAGGGGCACAAGGTGGCGCCGCTGCAGGGAAAATCCCTCGTCCCGATCCTCGACGGATCGAGCGCGGCAGTGCGCGGCGCCGACGACTGGCTCGGCTGGGAACTGTTCGGCAACCGCGCCATCCGCCAGGGCCGGTGGAAGCTGCTCTGGCTCTGCCCGCCTTTCGGCACCGGTGACTGGCAGCTCTACGACGTGGCGGCCGACCCCGCCGAGCGGACCGACCTCTCCGCCGCGGAGCCCGCCGTCCGGCAGCGGCTCGTGGGCCTCTGGGCCGACTATGCCCGGCTCAACAATGTGGTGCTGCCGAACACCTCGCCGGTTTGCGGGCCGGCATCGCTCGCCCAGTAGATGGTGAACCTGAACGGAGCCGCCCGTGGCGACCTTGCGGGCGGCTTCTGCCGGCGCCTCGATCCGGATGTCGCCCGGGCGAAAGATATCGATGTCCAAAACAAGCTTGAGTAGTAGATGTGCCCGACTTGCAACAGCGCGGGAGACAAGGTCCGGCCGCCATGGAAACGGCTCGGAGGCTGCGGCCGCCGGGCATAGGGTTAGCAATGTGTGAAGACGGTCCGCGGACGGCTCGGGCCGCCGCCGGGAGAACCGCAATGCGCTCCAGCACCAGAACGGTCATCGTCGGCGCCGCCCTCGCCATCCTCGCGGCCGGCGGCAGCACTGAAGCCGCGGAGCAGGCGAAGAGCGTCTACCTGCTCGGCGCGACCGCTTCCATGGCGGGGTTCGCCCCGCCGCCCGGCCTCTATGCGTCGTCGCTCTACTATTTCTATACCGGCGATGCCACCGGCGCGGCGGCGATCAGCCGTTCGCTGCCGCTGACCGGCCGGACGCTGCCCTCCGCGCCCGTCCTGCAGCTGAACGCGAAGATAGGCGTCGACGCGAATGTCGCGCTGAACGTGCTGTCCATGCTCTGGGTCGCCCCCGAACCGGTGCTGGGCGGCCGCCTCGGCATCGGCGGCCTCCTGCCGGTCGGCTACCAGGAGGTGGACGTCGACATCAATGCGCGCGCCACCTTGACCTTCCCGCACGGGACGGTGCTCAGGCGTGGAGGCTCCTTCGGCCTAGGCGACAGCACCTTCGCGGTGGGCGACCCGTTGGCGACGGCCTTCCTCGGATGGGATGAAGGCAACTGGCACTGGAAGGTCACCGGGCTTTTGAACATCCCGATCGGCTCCTACGACAAGCACAATCTCGTCAATATGGGCTTCAATCGGTGGGCCGCCGATCTGACCGGCGCGGTGACCTGGCTCGACCCGAAGGTCGGGCTCGAAGTCTCGCTCGCCACGGGCTTCACGTTCAACGGTGAAAATCCGGCGACCGACTACCGGACGGGGACCGAGCTGCATGTGGAAGGCGCGGTGATGCAGCACGTCTCCAAGGATTTCGCGATCGGCGCCGCCGGATACTATTATCGTCAGGTCACAGGGGACAGCGGCCCGGGGGCCGTGCTCGGACCGTTCAAGGGCGAAGTGGCCGCCATCGGCCCGAACCTCACCTACAATTTCCAGCTGGGCACCGTTCCCGTCTTCACGTCGGTCCGCTGGCTGCACGAATTCGACGCGAAGAACCGCCTGGAAGGCGACGCCGGTTTCCTCACCGTGACGATCCCGCTCGGCGGCCCGGCGGCGCCCCACTGAAGATGGAAGCAGGGCACGCACTGCCGGAGCGATCGGTGCCGCCGGGAGGCTTCGACCCGTCGAGGTGACGTCGGACGGCTACGGCCTGGTCCCACGCGAGGACGGCAGGCGGGTCCGGCTCCGGTCCCGACACGACGACAGCCCGGACCTTTCCGACAGGACCCGGACGCGCTCAGAGGTCGGCGATGCTGCGCTTGAAGGCGTCGGCCCAGTCGGGGTGCCAGCGGGAGAGAGCCGGGCGGTTCTCGATCAGGTCGCCCGCCATCCAGGCGATGCGGCGTTCGTCGAGCGGGCGGGTCACGTCGTTGTCCGGGCAGAGGATGTAGAAGTCGCCCGCGGCGAGGCGGTCGAGCATGAAGTCCACCGCCTGCTCGGCGGTCCAGGCGCCGGCCGGTTTCGGCGCGCCCTCCGCGGCGGTGAGCCCCGTATGCACCCAGCCGGGGATCATCAGATGCGCCGTGACGCGCGACCCGGGCGTGTTGCGCAGTTCATGGGCGAGGAGCTCGGTGTAGGCCTTCACCGCGGCCTTGGAGACATTGTAGGCGGGGTTGCCGGGCGGCAGGGTGATCCCCTGCTTGGAGCCGGTGTTGATGACGGCGCCGGGCGCGCCATGGGCGAGCATCGCCGGCACGAAGGCCTGCGCCACGGTCAGGATGCCGCCGAAATTGACGCCGAGCGTGCGGTCCCAGGCGGCGCGGTCGCCGAGCGCCGAGGACGGCTGGCTCATCCCCGCATTGTTGAAGAGGAGCGTCACCGGGGGCATCGCGGCGGCGACGGTCGCGGCGGCGGAGGCCACGGCGGCGACATCGCCGACGTCGAGACCGAAGGCGCGGGCGCCCGGGATCGCCGCGGCGGCGGCGTCGAGCCGGGCGCCGGGAAGGTCGACCAGCGCGAGGCTCATGCCCCTGCCGGCGAGCGCGCGGGCGGCGGCGAGGCCGATGCCGGAGGCGGCGCCGGTGATGACGGCCGTCGAGCCGGCGGCGATGGCGGGGTGCGTCATGGGTCGGGTCTCCCTGTTGGTCTTCGATGCCGGCGCGCGATCCCGTCGCCCCGGCGCGAACCTTGCGGGTCTGCGCCGGACGCGCGGGCGGCCCGGATCGGCGTCCTGCCCGAGGGCTTACAGGCCGAACCCGCCTTTGGCCACCGCCTTGTCGATCGGACGCTTCGCGACCATGGGTCGACCGGCGAAGGGACACCCGCCGGGCGACGGTCATGCCGGGCGGCGCGGTCGTCTCACGCCACCCTGAGGTGGTTGTCCCAGGCCCACTCGTCGAGGGCGGAGCCGCCGAGGCGCTGCAGGTCGGCGCGGCCGGGGCCGGAGAGCCGCACGCCCGCATTGCCGGAGGTGACCACGAACAGCGCGGTCTCCGGATGCGGCGCGACCCCGCACACGTCGGGCAGCCGCCGGGCGCCGAGGAAGCGGCGCGACGGCGCGTCCCAGTAGGCGATCACGCCGCCGCGCGGGCTGGTCGCCGCCAGGATGGTGCCGGAGGCGTCGAACCCGACCGAGCCGATATAGTTGTCGAACCGCAGCGTGACGCTCTCCGGGCAGTCGAGCAGCTCGACGCGCCCGTCGGCCAGCGCGAGCCCGACGAGCGGCGGCGCCGCCTCCGCCTCGCCCTGCCACTGACAGCCGAAGCCGATCGTCCCGTCGGCCGCCACCGCCATGTGCCGGATCGAGGCGGCGCGCAGGTCCTCGCCGAGCGCGAAACGTTCGCCGACCGTGCCGTCGCGGCCGATCACCACGAGGTCGGAGCGCATCGTGGCGAGGTTGATGATGCCGCGCCCCGTGGCCGGATCCGGCACGAGCCCGCCATTGGCGATCGCCATGCCGCGGCCGCCGGGAAGCAAGGTGGCGTCGTGCGGGCCGATGCCGAGCGAGGGGACCGCGTCGACCCGGCGATAGCCCTCCGCGACCAGGTGGCGCGACACCACGCCCTCGGCGCCGCCGGCCCGCTCCTCGGTAGCGAACAGCGTACGGCCGTCCTCGGAATAGAAGCCGTGGCCGGCGAAGACGACGCCCTGCGGCGGCGTGATCACGTGGACGACCGCCTGCGCGTCCCGGTCGATCACCGCCGCCCAAGTGCCGGGCCGGCGCGCGAAGACGACCATGTGGCGCCCATTCGGTTGCAGCGCCACGTCGTGGCCGCGGCCGGAGAGCGGCAGGGCGAGGATCTCCCGCCCGTCGAGGTCGAACACGGCGACCGAGCCGCGCCCGGCCGCGTCGAAGCGGGCACCGACGAAGCCTTGCGGGCGGGCCTCCCCGGCGCGGGGCGGCGTCGCCCGGCCGGCGAGGACGGCGGCGGCGAGCGAGGCGACGAAGTGGCGACGGTCGATCGTCATCCGCGGAAGCCTCCGGTCAGTCGCCGTCGAGCGAATTGAAGCCGACCGTGATGTCGAGCACGGGCGGGATCACCTCGAGGGCGGTGTTGTGGGCGGAGCGGATCGCGCTGACGAGCAACATGGCGCGGTGCCAGCGGGCCGGATCGGCCGCGAGCGTCAGGAACGGCGCGTCCGCCCCTTCCGCGATGGAGACCGCCGAGGCGGCCGTGTAGACGGCGGTCGCGGCCTCCGGCTTCGACGCGGCGATGAGCGTCACCAGCGCATGAGCGGAGGCGAGATTGAGCTGGATCGCCCGGTCGGTGAGGCCGGAGCGCCAGTATTCGGCGAGCTTCGGCTTGATGTTGTCGGCGCCGGTGCCCATCACCGCCATGGTTTTCGTCTCGAACAGGAGCTTGTCGAGGGTGACGAGGTCGGTGAAGGCACGCACCAGAACCTCCTTCGGCTCCAGCCGCGTCGACGGCGACCCGCTCGCCCATTCGTCGCGGACCTCGGCCGCGATGCCGGCGAGCGAGCCGGCGATGGCAAGGCCGACCGCGCAACGGCGCCGGCCCTCCTCGGTCTTCGCCGCGAGCTTCTCGCGCGCGCCCTCGTCGAACAGCACGCGCTCCAGCGCGGAGAGGCCCTGCACGGCGACGCTCGCGTCCTTGAAGCGCGCCGGCGACAGGTCGGCGGGATCGCGGCCGGCGAGGAGGCCCGCGAGGCCGCGGGTGATCGCGCTCTTCCGCTCCGGAAAATGCGCCATCCGCTCATACCGGAAGGCCTCGGCGATCGGGCCGAACCGGATGAGCTCGATCGACGCCCAGGCGCCGGCGGCGCGGCCGAACGCATCCACCAGCGCCGCCGTGCCGCTCGCGGTGGGCGCGGCGCAGAAGGCGGTCCAGGCGTCCCGCTGCGCCGCCGTCTCGGCGGCGAGCGCGGCATAGCGTGGCATCACGACATAGTGGACGACCTCGTCGGCGAGCGGCTTCAGGTCGGCCGTCTCGGCGCGCGCGGCGATCGGCTGCCAAGGGGCGCCGAGCACCAGGGCGGCGAGGAGCGTGGCGGCGAGATGGAGGGCGAGGCGCAAGGGACCGTTCCTCATCGAGCGCGGAGATAGGCGATCAGGATAGCGCGTTCGGCGGCGCCGAGGCGACGATACGATGCCGCGGCACGACGCGCCTCGCCGTCGTGCCAGGCGACCGCCTCGTCGATCGAGCGGGCGCGGCCGTCATGCAGGAGGCCCCTGGGTTCGGCGGCGCCGAGGCCGGCGAGCGGCGCGGTCCGCCATTCGCCGGCGCGCGCGCCACCCTCCGCCACCCCGTCGTCGAGGCCCGGCCCGAGGTCGTGCAGCAGGAGATCCGAATAGAGCGCGACCGCGCCGCCGTCCCGGGCGGCGAGGGTCGGGCGATGGCAGGTGGCGCAGCCGGTCGCGGCGAAGAGCGCTTCGCCGGCCGGATCGGCGGCCGGGTGGGCGTCCGGCGCGGGCCGCTCGCCGGCGAGGAAGCCCGCCACCGCCGCGACGATCGTGCCGTCGAGTTCCGGCCGCGCGCCCGTGGGCGCCGCGGCGCGGCAGGCGGCGTCGACGCAATCGCCCGCCGCGTCCGGGCGCCGCGGGGTGGAGAGTCCGAGATCGAGCGCGAAGGCGAGCGACACCGCCTCGTCGAGGTTCGACGACCCGGCCTTCCAGCCGAACCGGCCGACCGCGCCGCCGGGGCCGAGATGGGGCCGGCCGCGCACGCCGTCGCCGTCCCGGTCGTCTGGATCCGCGGCAGCGAGGATGGCGGCCGGGTCGGCCGCCTCGATCGCGCCGGCGAGACGCAGCGACGGCGCGACCCTGAGGCTCGCGGCGGGCGTCGGCGCCCCGCTCGCGGTGGCGACCGCCACGGATGGCATCTCGAGCCCCTGCCCGGCCGGCCGCCAGGCGAGCGTCACAGTCGCCTCGGCGGGGAGGCCGGCGATCGTCTGCGGCTGCCATTGCCGGCCGAGGTCGTGGGCGCCCGCCGCGTCGAAGCGGACGACCGCGCCGCGGTCGAGCGCGTCGGGCCGGCGCGCGGAGGCCCGGGCGAGGCCTTCGTGGCAGGTGACGCAGGCGCGCGCATTGAAGCGGGGGCCGAGGCCGGAGGACGCGGTCGAGCCCGTCGCGGGCGTCCAGGCGCGGCGAAAAAGCCGCTCGCCAATTGCCGCGTCGAGCGACCCGGCGGCCGCCACGACCGGCAGGACGACCGCCGCGGCGGCGAGGCCGAGCCGGGCGTCAAAGTGGGTCAGGCGACGCGCAGCCATCCCATCATCCCCGTCTCCAGATGTTCCAGCACGTGGCAATGCAGCATCCAGGCGCCCGGCGCCGCCACGAAGGCGATCTCGGTGCGGTCGCGCGGCCCGAGCAGCACCGTGTCGCCGGCGACCAGCGGCTGCTCCGCCGAGGACGACGCCACGACCCGGAAAATGTGCCCGTGCAGATGGACCGGATGCGGATGCGGTGTCGCGTTGGTGAGCTCGAACACATAGCTCTTGCCCGTCACGAGCTCGGCGAGCGGCGGCGGCAGCGCGCGGTGGTCGCCGGTCGGCCAGGACGACTTGTTGATCGACCAGTAGGCCTCGCCGCCGACGCAGAGGCTGTCGAGCAGCATGGCGGCGAGCGGATCGCCCGGCGGGAACTCAGCCTCGAAGGCCGCGATCGAGGCCGAGGCGGCCTGGAACACGAAGGGCAGGCGCTCGGCCTTGCCGAGATCGGGCGCGGGATAGCGCGCGGGCAGGAGGATATCCGGGTCGAACCGGCGCGGGGGCGTGCCCGACTTCACGGCGGTGAGCGTCGCGATCGTCCAGAGTTCGGCACCGCGGTAGTCGACGAGTTCGACCGTGCGGCCGGCCGCCGGCATGCGGAGGAGAATGTCTGCCCGCATGCCCGGGCCGAGCCGCCAGGTCTCGCGCCCGGTGCGGTCGAGCGGCACCGGATCGATGCGCGTGCCGTCGGCGGCGATCACCGCGGCCGGTCCGCCCGTCGCGCCCACGTCCAGGACGCGCGTCGCGTCGAGATTGTAGAGCCGCACGCGCACCAGCGCGCCCGCGGGCGCCTCAAAGCTCTCGCGCCGCTTGCCGTTGACGCTCCTGACCGTGCCGAAGCTGCCCGCCCGGCTCGCCCCCGCCGCGGTGACGAAGGGCAGGAAGCGGCCGGCCTCGTCGAGCCGCCAGTCCTTCACGGCGAGCACCAGCTCCGCGTCCGGCCGGCGGCGCTCGTCGCCCTCCACGATCAGGAGCCCGGCGAGGCCGTGGCCGACCTGGCCGCTCTCGTTGCAATGGGGGTGAAAGAAGAAGCTGCCGGTGTCCGGCACTGTGAAGTCGTAGGTGAAGCGCTCGCCCGGCCCGACCGGCGACTGCGTCACATGCTGGACGCCGTCCATGGCATTCGGCAGCCGGATTCCGTGCCAGTGGATCGAGGTGTGTTCGGCGAGGCCGTTCTCGAGCGTCGCGCGGATGCGGTCGCCGACGCGGGCGCGGAGGATCGGGAACGGTGTTTCCGCGTAGCTCCAGAGCGGCACGGTCGGGCCGTCGGCGCCCAGGATGCGGGTCGGTCGCTCCCTTGCGAGGAAGGCGATGTCGTGGGTGACCGGGTCGCGCGGCGCCGCAATGGGCGTCGGCCCGGTGCGTTCGGCCGCCGAGCCGCCGTGGCGCGGCCACCCCCAGCCGGCGAGCCCCGCCACCGCGCCCGCGACGACCGCGCGCCGCGAAAGGCCTTGCGCCGCGCCGCCGCTCACTTCTGGGTCACCGCTTCGGGGCTGTCGAGGCTCTTCGAGCCCTCCACCTCGATCTTCAGGCCGAGCTTCGCGACGATCGCCTCGACGCCCCGCGTCTGCGCCACGAGCGCGTCGACCGCGTCGAGAATGAGCCGGTTGCCCACCTCGTTGCCGCTCGCGAGCATCTGATCGTAGGCCATCTCGCCGCTCTCGGCCTTGACCCGGATCGCGTCGAGTTTTCCGAGCGCGGTGTCCATCGCCCGGTCGAGCACGGCGGCCTCCTCCGGCGCCTTCTCGTGCACGAGGTCGGCGAGGCTCGGGCCGGTCAAGGTCGTGCCGTCGCGGCGCTTGTAGCTGCCGCGATAGACCGCGATCATGCCCACCTGGTCGCCGTAATGGGCGTTGTGCGTGTTGTCGGAGAAGCAGTCCTGCTCTTCCTCCGGGTCGTGCAGCAGCACGCCGAGCTTCATCCGCTCGCCCGCGAGCTCGCCATAGGAGAGCGAGCCGATCCCGGTCAGGATGGTGGCGAGCCCGGCTTCCGGCGTCTTCTTCAGGAGGTCGCGGCGCGCCGCCCCGCCCGGCCGCCAGCTCGCGGCCATCTCGGCGAGGTCGTCGACGAGCAGGTCGGTCACCGTCTGCAGATAGGCGCGGCGGCGGTCGCAATGGCCGTTCGTGCAGGCCTTGAGGTCGTAGTCGGTGGCGGGCCGCGCGCCCGCGCCCGGACCGGTGCCGTTCAGGTCCTGGCCCCAGAGCAGGAACTCGACCGCATGGTAGCCGGTCGCCACATTCGCCTCGACGCCGGCCGCCTGGTGCAGCTTCTCGGCGAGCAGCGCCTTGGTGATGCGCGTCGCGTCGACCTGCGTCTTGCCGATGCGCAGCTTCAGGTTGGCGATCACATTGGCGCGGAAGAGCGCGTTCTCGTCGGACTCCTCGCCGTATTTCGCCACGTCCACATAGTCGATCAGGCCCTCGTCGAGCGGCCAGGAATTGACCCGCCCCTCCCAGTCGTCGACGACCTTGTTGCCGAAGCGGAACGCCTCCGTGTGCATGTACCAGGGCCGCGCCGCCTTCCAGGCCGCCCGCGCCGCCTCGAGCGATCGCGCGTCCGGCGCCGCCAGGAAGCTCGCGACCGCCGCCTTCAGGTCGCGCGCCGCCGCATGGGCGTCGCCGAACGCCGCCTCACCGATGGCCCCATAGGTCTCGACCACCTTGCGCGGTTCGGCCCCGGCTTGGGCGCCGAAGCCGGCGCAGCACAGCGCCATGAGCGCCGCGAGGCCGGCGCCGAGACGCGAGGCGGCCCGGGGCGAACGCGCCGCGGGCGCCGGCCCGGCATCGACGGAAGGGACGAGCGAAGGCGTCATGGGGCGAAGGCTCCATCAAAAGGTCCGGTCGGGGCGGCGTCAGGGGCGGGCAAGGTGATCGCTTCCGCGACTGGATATTAGACTTCGGTTCGTCTTGCAACCTCGCCGGACAACATTAGAATTCATCCAAATCCGCAGTTTGAAATCATTCCAAGGGATCAGAGCCACCTTCCCTTGGGGGCTCGACGCCGCGATCGGGACCGACCTTGCGCAATTTCGGGAGGCAAGACGCAGGATCGCGACCGCTGAAGGACCGAACGGACGGTGTCCGCGCGCGCATCGGCGCCCTCTGCTCAATGAACTTCAGTATATTCAAATAACAGAATTGAAAAACTGACAGGTTTACAACAGACGCGACCCGATCGACTTTGCGCCCATCGCTTCCTTTCCTTGCGCAAGGGATCCTTTCATGCATCGCAGCGTTTGGACGGCCCTCGCCCTCCTGGCGGCCGGAGTCACGGCGGCTCAGGCCGCGGGCGCCCCGTCGAAGTCGGCCGACCCTGAGGCTTCGGCCGCGTCCGCGCCGGCCGAGTCGCGACCGATCATCCCGATGGGCCGCCGCCTCGCGACCCTGCCGCGGGGCCTCGCCACCAAGGCGGCGCGGTTCGGCGAGATCGCGCCTGCCGCGCTGGCCAATCCGCCGCGCATCCGCGAAGCCGAGCCCGGCCCGCGCGGCTTGCCCGACGCCCGCATCGGGCCGCGGCTTCCGATCGGCGAGCCTGTCCGCGCCGGCGCCAACAAGCGGCCGGCCAATTACGGCCGCGACAACCGGTTCGAGCCGCTGCACTACAGCGATCGCTACGTGGATCGGCCGGACATCGCGCCGCAGCGGGCGATCGGCCTCTTCGTGTTCGTGGCGAGCGACAACCTCACCTACGACTGTTCCGCCACGCTGATCGCCAAGTCGATCATCCTGCTCGCCGGCCATTGCGTGCACGACGGAAACAACAGCGACACCGGCTGGATCAAGTCCGGGACTTTCTATCCCGCCTACAACAAGGGAACCAACACCAGCCTCGGCAGCGCCAAGGCCAATTGGTACACCGCGACCTCGGGATGGTACCAGGACGGCCGGCTGAGCGAGGGCGACGACGTGGCGCTCGTCGTGCTGGAGAAGAGCCGGGTCGGCTCGTCGCGAACGGAGATCGGCAACCGCACCGGCTTCTTCGGCTTCTGCTACGTGGATTGCCTGCAGTCCTACATGTCGCTGACCCAACTCGGCTATCCCTCGAATTACGGGCGAGGCGAGGTGATGAGCGAGAGCAATCATATCTCGACCCTGGACGGCCCGGAGTTCATCTCGGGCTCCGGGATGGAGGAGGGCTCGAGCGGCGGCCCGTTCATTGCCAATTTCGGCCGCCTCGTCGACCGCTCCGCCGACCCGGGCCAGGAGCCGAAGCGCAACGTCATCTTCGCCGTGATGTCCTGGGGCTACGACGACGCCAGCCTGAAGATGGTCGGGGCGTCGAGCCTGAGCGGACCGAGCAATTCGAACGGGTTCAGGGACCTGTTCAACTCCGCCTGCGCCAAGTCGCGGGCCCTGCACGGCTCGGGCAGCTGCCGCTTCCTGCCGTGACTTCCGCGGCCGGCCGAACGCCCGCCCGCCGCGGGCGCGGCCGACCCCCCGGCCCGGACGAGCGGTCGCTCTCGTCAGCGGCCGCGCGCTGCCGCGCAACAGGCGGCGGGAGCTCGTCACCATGGACGATCTCCTGACCGCGCCGCGCGAACACGGCCTCGAGCTCATGGCAAGGTCTGCGTGGAGCCCGGCCAGATCGGGCTGATCCGCTTCGACCACGACCGGGCGACCGAGGGCATCACCGGCGCGGAGCCGGTGGTCGAGTGAAGAAAGACAAAGAGAAAGCCGGTCGCGTCAGGATCGAGCGCTCGCCTGCTCGCCTGGAATTGGGCCATCGGACGCTCGCCTTTACGATTGATTAAGTAAAAGCGCCGTCTCAGTCCGTAAAGTTCGATTAAAATCGAACCTATTCCTAAGGTGAGGATTGTCCCCTGCACGAGGGAGGGCGACATCATGCCGAGAGCGACGGTCAAACCCTTTTTTGACCAAGGGTTCAGCAAGCAGTTCCGACGCGTCCAGGAGCCGGCGGCCGACTGGCCGATGCCGGTGCGCATGCTGGAACTGCTCGGCCGCCTCGACCTTCGCGGCGAGGGTCGCGAGGCCGGCGACATGGCGGCCGCCTATTCCGCCGGGCGCCCGGAGCCGATCCGCAACAACGGCGAGGCGGCCCGGCCGAGCCCGGCCGGCCCGCGCGCGCAGCGAGTCGGGCGCGTGTCCTGACCGACGGACAGGGATCCCGACGGCCGGTTCCCATAGCGGCCCGGCACGATCGCCGGCGCGCCCGCATCAGCGCGCCTCGTGGGGCCGAAGCCCGCTCGGCGGCGGCCGCGCAAGCGCGACCGCTTGAGCGCTAGGCCGACGCGGCGGGATTGAGCCGCCGCGGGAGGCTATCGTCGGCCGGAGCCCGTCCCGTCCGGATCGCCAGGATCCGGACGAACAGGACCGGCTCAAGCACTTGAATCGAGAGCAATTCCTGTTCGATCGGATGGAGCCGTCCGATCGGGAAACGCTCTAGCGGCTTTCGCTGCCGAAGCCGCCGCCACGCTGCGACTCGGATCCGGCACCCTTGGCGCCTTCGGCCGGCTTGCCGCCTTCGGCGGGTTTCCCACCGTCGCCGGGCTTGCCACCTTCGGCAGGCTTCCCACCGTCGCCGGGCTTGCCGCCCTCGGCGGGCTTCCCACCGTCGCCGGGCTTGCCGCCCTCGGCGGGCTTCCCACCGTCACCGGGCTTGCCGCCGTCACCCGGCTTCCCACCGCCGGGCTTGCCGCCGTCGCCAGGCTTGCCGCCGTCGCCGGGCTTTCCGCCGCCCGGCTTACCGCCGTCGCCGGGCTTGCCGCCGTCGCCAGGTTTCCCACCATCGCCGGGCTTACCCGGGTCGCCGGGCTTGCCCGGGCCAGGGTCGCCAGGCTTCGGCTTGCCGGGACCCGGATCGCCGGGAGGCGGCGGGGGAGGCGGCGGAGGCGGAGGCGGAGGCGGCGGAGGAGGCGGGGGCGGAGGAGGCGGCGGCGGCGGGGGAGGAGGCGGCGGGGGCGGCGACGGCTTGGACGGCGGTTCGGCCGCGACACGGCGTTCACCGCCCGGCACGGCAGCCCCGAAGCGCGGCGAGTCGTCGCTGCGGATGAGCGCCTCGATGGTGGTGGCGCCCTCGCAGCCGGTGGAGTTCACCCGGAAGCGCGGCTGCAGGCCGCTCTGTTCCTTGACATAGGGAAGCCGGTCGGCGACCAGCTTGACCTTGGTGTTGCGGGACGTCACCTGCTGGACGCCGCCCGAGCGCGGTACGATCGCGACCGCGCAGGAGCCGGTCATCTCCTCACAGCGTCCGCCGCGGTCGCACATCTTCACCGCGCCGTCGAACAAGGCGAGGGTCAGCTCGCCCTTGGCGTCGACCGCGAAATCGAACCGGGTGCCGCGCACGCCGATCGTGGCCGCCGGCGTCTTGATCGCGTAGGCCTGCTTCTCGCTATTGCCCGTGATGAAGCGGAACACGCCCTTGGTCGCGTTGACGGTGATGTTGCGCGCCGAATTGTTCTCGTCGAACACGAAGGCGTCGATGGTCAGGAACGAATTCTTGCCCACCACCAGCTTGGTGTTGTCGCGGAACTCGATCTGCGCCTCGCCTTCCGGACCGGTCTGCACCTTGTCGCCCATGAAGACGGGGCCGTCGACCTTGAGGATCCGGCGGCCGGTCGACCCGGACGCCGCGGCGGCGGGAATGACCGCGATGGTCGTACCGCTGGCGCCCTCGGCGCCGAACACCGGAGCCGACGCACCGGCGGCGGCGGCGGCGGTCGCGGCACAGGCGATCAGAATCGTCCTTGCAAACATCGTCGGTTCCCTCGCGACACAATCATCCGGCGCCTCGAACGGCCGGTTCACGCAATCGCATTTGCCGGCGCCCCGGGCGCCTGAAGCGGCACCCGGGCGTATCGGCGCCCAATGAGTAAAGGCAGATTATCCGGATTTAACATTTTATCAATATTCATTTTGTTAATGTTTTCAGCTTGCACGAAAGAACATTAACGCGGGTCCCCGCCGCGATCCTTGCGTCCGCCAAGAGTTGGGACGGGCCAACACAGACTTGCTGCTTGGCTGGAGGCGGGCCGGAGGCCCGCTCGTCGGATCAGACCAAGTCTCGGCCGATCCGTGGCGGGGCGAACGCGAGTAGATCCCATGAAGAATGGTAGCGCGCAGGTGCCTACCCGAGCCTGTTGCACTGGCCGACGACCGGCAGACCGCCAAATCGCTTGCGGGCGACTGTCGAGTCGTCAGCGAGGCTTTGTCCCCGGGAGCCGGTATTGCATACAATGGCCGTCCGGCACCTAGGCGGCTAGGCATCGTCCCGGCGGCGGCGTGCGTCCGAAGGGCGTGGCGCGGGTGCGAGAAAGCCGCCCGAACGAGCCCCGCTCATTTGCAAGAACGACGCTTGCCGAAACGGCGCGGCGGCACTCGGCCGCCCCCTCCACCGGCGGAGGCGCCACCTTGAAGAGACCGGGCCCGTCACCCCGACACGCGACTGACGATATTCGAAGCACAGCTTGTCGCTCTCCAAGAAGAAGCAATCCTATAACCAAACAAGCGAACGATCGCTTGCTTTGGTTTCGGGGAACGATTGCTTTTGACCGGCATTGATAGGCACCCATGCCATGCGGTGTGTGGCTTCAACAACAGGGAGATTTCCCATGGCTAAAGACACCGATACCTCGAAGCGCGGCTTTGCCTCGATGGACGAGGACAAGCAGCGCGAAATCGCCTCAAAGGGGGGCCAGAGCGTTCCGGACGAGAAGCGCAGCTTCTCCAAGGATCATGAACTCGCCGCCGAAGCCGGCCGCAAGGGCGGTCAGAACGTGCCCGACGAGAAGCGCAGCTTCTCCAAGGATCACGACCTGGCGGCGGACGCCGGCCGCAAGGGCGGCGAGGCCTCGGGCGGCAATTTCGCCAATGACCGCGAGAAGGCCTCCGAAGCCGGCCGCAAGGGCGGCGAGAATTCCCATGGCGGCGGCCGTCGCTCCTGACGCGCATCGCGGCTGGACGTAAAGGCGGGGGAGCTTCGGCTCCCCCGTTTCGTTTGAGGCCGCGCCTTCAGCCGGCGGACAGGCTTCCGCCCGGGCGATCGGTGACGTGCAGGCGTAGATTGGGCGCGCCGCAATCCTGGCAGCTCAGGGGAAGCCGCCCGTGAAACACGATGTCGGCGCCGAAGCGCGCGATCAGGTGGGCGAGCTGGATGTCGGCGAGGCGCCCGCAGGCGACGCAATGGGCCGCGACGGCGCGGCCTTCGGCCTGCATCCGCGCCAGGGTCGGCAGTGTGATCTGCGGATCCATGGTGGCCTCCTTCCGGTCATCCGGACGGATATTCCGTTATGGTTCGCTGAACGCGAAGCCAAGCTTCGGGTTGCAGGACGCCGTCAAATTTTGTGCGAGCGGCCGGGCCGGGCGCCGCGCGCCGGCGCGAGCCCTGTGCGCGGCAAGGTGCATCGAGCCGTGCTGTAGCCGCCGGCACACACCCCCCGTCTCAATTCGGCACGAATTCGTTTTCAAGCCTCGCCATATGACCGAGAGGCGATAATGCGCGCAGAGACCCGATTCGCACCCGCCGCAGGTCATGCATGACAAGCATCGAGATTGAGCCGGGCATCAACGCCCGCTTCCCCAACCGCTCCGCCGACTTTTCGGAAGGCTTCGAGGTGGGCGTGCTGGCGACCGCCCTCGTCCATGCAAAGGGCGATCTCACCCGCGCCGTCTCGGCCCGTGCCGTGGCGCAGGCACGGTCGCTCGCCGAGGGACTCGGCTTCGAGGCCCTGCAGATCCGGGCCGATGCGGACGACACGCTGTTCGTGTTCCGCAAAAAGAAGCGCCGCGCCAAGCTGCAGCTCGTCGCGGCGCGGGAAGCCTGAGGCTCCGGCCGGACCGCTTTTGGGCGGCCCGATCCGGCCGGACCGCCTGCCGGCGGGCCTCCTTGGTGACGACCGGGCCCTCGGCATGGTCCGCCGCCTCGATGGACCGGTCGCGGAAAAGGTCGTCACCGGCGGGCCGATCGACCGCAACGCGCTTTCCTTTCAGCGGTTCGCTGCGCAGCCCTACCCGGCCCTGACGGGCTCCTCCACCACATAGCGGCGCACGCGAACGCGGCCGTGGCTGACGTCGCGCTTGCCGACCCTCGGCTCTTCCTTGGCGAGCGGGATCGTATCGCGATCCTCCGAGGTCGAACCATGGTCGCGAACGAGTTCGGTGCGAGTAGAAACTTGCACTTTTGCTGTTGACCGGACGGCCTTTTCTAAGCGTGTCGTCTCGGACGCCAGCGACACCTTTTCCGGCGTCCCTGCGGACGGGTCTTCCGGTACTATCTCGGCGGGTATCGTCATGGCTAGAAAACGAGAGGCAACCGGCATGGTTCCGACGGAGCGGAACTATCGTCCGCTTGACTTTTTCTCAACTGTCGTCAACTTGACCGTAGCCTTTACTGTTGGAGCGGCACCTGCGCCATGCGGGAGCCGTCCCGGCGTCATCGACCGGCTCCGCCCTGGCCGAAACGGCCGCGGCCGCCGCCTGTGCAACCGGCCGGGACAGGACGGCGTCTCCGCGGGACTTGGAATCGAGGCGGCCCGATGTATCCCCGACTGTCTCATCAGGCCGCCGCGGCGACCGCCGGTCTCGTCGCGCTGGCGCTGCTCTGGGTGCAGCTGCCGGTGATCGAATCGGCCCGCAACTATCTGTTCGACCTCTACCAGGTGGCCGAGCCGCGGCCTCCGGTGGAGGATCCGCCGGTGCTGATCGTCGACATCGACGATGCCTCCATCACCCGCCTCGGCCAGTGGCCGTGGCCACGCAGCGTGATGGCGAAGCTCGTCGCCAAGCTCGCCAAGGGCGGCGCCTCCGCGATCGGCTTCGACGTGGCTTTCGCCGAACCCGACCGCACCAGCGGCGAGGCCCTGCTCGCTCTCTTTCCGGAGGGCAAGCAGCGCGACGCGCTGAAGGCCGTGCTCGCCGACACGCCGGACAACGACACGCTGTTCGCCGACGCCATCGCCGAGGCCCCGGTGGTGCTCGGCATCGTGCTGACCCAGACCGGCAACAGCACCGAAATCCCCGTCCGCGCCGGCTTCGCCACCGCCGGCGACGACCCGCGGGCCTTCGTGCCGGCCTTCAGCGGCGCGGTCCTGCCGATCCGCCCGCTGCTCGAATGGGCGCAAGGCATCGGCTCGCTCAACTGGTTGCCGGACGGCGACCAGATCGTCCGCCGCGTGCCGCTGTTCGTGCGCACCGGCTCGCAGCTGGTGCCGAGCCTGGCGGTGGAGAGCCTGCGCGTGGCGCAACAGGCCTCCACTTTCGTGATCCGCGCCTCCAATGCGAGCGGCGAACTCGCCTTCGGCGCCAAGACCGGCGTCACCGCCGTCCGGATCGGCGCGGTCGACGCCGACACCGATCCGCGCGGCGACGTCCGCGTGCGCTTCCGCAAGACCGATCCGCGCCTCTTCATCCCATTCTGGAAGGTGCTCGAGGACGACTTCGACCTGACGCGATTCGAGGGCCGCATCGTCCTGGTCGGCACCAGCGCGGCCGGCCTGCTCGACATCCGCGCCACCCCGCTCGACGCCGCGGTGCCGGGCGTCGAGGTGCACGCGCAGGTGATCGAGAACCTTCTCACCGGCACCCGGCTGATCCGGCCGGACTGGGCGCCGGGCGCGGAGTTCGTGCTCGCGGCGAGCATGGGCCTCGTCCTCGCGATCGTGCTGCCCTTCGTCGGCCCGGTCGGCGGCGCGCTGATGGGCGCGGCCGTCACCATGCTCCTGTTCTTCTCGAGCTGGTTCGCCTTCGACCGCGCCGGCATGCTGCTGGACCCGGTCGGGCCCTGGATCACCTGCAGCGCGGTCTATCTGACCGGCACGCTGACGCTCTACTGGTCCGAGCAGCGCCAGCGCAAATGGGTGCGCGACGCCTTCGGCCGCTTCGTCTCCCCGCTCGTCATCGAGCGCCTCGCCTCCGACCCGTCCCGGCTCGTGCTCGGCGGCGAGGAGCGCGAGCTCACCGTGATGTTCAGCGACCTGCGCAATTTCACGAGCATCTCCGAGCACATGGACGCGCAGGCGCTGACCAGCTTCATGAACCGGTACTTCACGCCGATGACCGACCTGATCCTGGAGAGCAGCGGCACCATCGACAAATATATCGGCGACGCGATCGTCGCCTTCTGGAACGCGCCGCTCGACGACGCCGACCACGCCCGCCATGCCGGCAAGACCGTGATCGCCATGTTCCAGGCGCTGAGAGAGTTCAACGAAGAACTGATCGCGGAGGCCGAGGCGGCGGGCCGCAAGCACGTGGAGGTGCGCTGCGGCATCGGGCTCGCGACCGGCCCCTGCAGCGTCGGCAATTTCGGCAGCATCCGGCACTTCGACTATTCCGCCATGGGCGACACGATGAACCTCGCCTCGCGGCTCGAAGGCGCGACCCGCTACTACCGCGTCCCCCTCTTGGCGGCCGAGAAGACGCGCGACCTCTCGCCCGATCTCGCCTGGGTCGAGGTCGACCGGACGCGGGTGAAGGGCCGGCAGGCGGTGGCGCGGCTCTTCACCATCCTCGGCGACGAGAAGGTCGCCGCCTCGGCCGACTTCGCCGAGCTGACCGAGCGCCACACGGCGCTGCTCGAGGCCTATCGCGACGGCCGCTTCGCCCGCGCCGGCGTGATCGCTGCCGAGCTCGCCACGAGCGGCCCCCCGTTCCTCGCCGGCCTCTACGCGCTCTATCACGAGCGCTGCCTCGAATACGAAGCCTTCCCGCCGCCGGCGGAGACCTGGGACGGCGTCACCACGCTCGAACAGAAGTGAGCCGGCGCGGCCCGAGGGATCGGGGCACGCGCGAAAAGCGGCGCTGACGCTCACCACGGCATCACGCTCTGTTTTCCCGCCGTGAGCGGCCGAACGCGCCGCGTGCTGTATGTATCCCCACGCGCCGAATCGGCGGCGCCGCGGCCGGTCGCGCCGGCAGGAGAGACCAGGAGCGCATGAACGCCACGCAAGCCCTCGACGCAGGCGGACGAGCCGCGCCACGCCGCGCCGGCCGCGTCGCGCTGCAACGGCGGCTGCATGCGGCGGCCGGTCTCTTCCTGACGGTCTTCCTCGTGTGCCATTTCACCGCCCATGCGGCCGGCCTCGCCGGGCTCGCCGGCTTGCAGGCGGCCGGGCCGGTGTTCCGCGCCGTGTTCGGCAACCCGGTCGGCGGCGTCCTGCTCAGCGTCGCCTTCGGCTTCCACTATCTCTCGGCGCTGGTGTTCCTCTACGAGCGGCGCAATCTCGGCGAGATGCATCGCTGGGAGCAGGTGCAGATCGCGTTCGGCCTCTCGATCCCGCCCCTCCTCGCCGCCCATCTGGCCTCGGCCGCGCTGACCAGCGGCGGCTACGCCTTCATGCTCTACCTGTTCTTCGAGGCGGACCCGGTCGCCGGCCTGCGCCAGTTGCTGCTCTCGATCGTGGTGTGGACCCATGCGGGCATCGGCTTCTGGGCGCATTACAGCCTGAAGCCCTGGTTCCCGCGCTGGCGCGGGACCATCCTCGCCGTGCTCGTCGGCCTCCCCTTCACCGGCCTCGCCGGCGCCATCGTGGCCGGCCGCGAGGTCGTGGTGCGGGCGGAACAGCCCGGGTGGCGGGCGGAGCGAATCGATCGGCATCGGCCGAACGCCGAGACGCTCGACGCGATCGAGACCTGGACGCTCGCCCTCATCGGCGGCCATCTGCTCATCGCCGGCGGCGTCTTCGCGGCGCGCTTCGCGCGCGACCAGCGGGAGCGGCGGCGCGGCCGCGTCCGGGTCGGCTATCCGGACCGGCGCACGGCGGTGGTGGCGCCGGGCATCACCGTGCTCGATGCCAGCCGCGCGATCGGCTATCCGCATGCCTCGGTGTGCGGGGGCCGCGGCCGCTGCTCGACCTGCCGCTTCCGCGTGGTGCGCGGCCATCGCGGCCTCAGCCCGCCGGAACAGCAGGAGCTCAAGGTGCTGCGCCATGTGGGCGAGGCGCACGGCGTCCGGCTCGCCTGCCAGGCGCGCCTCATCGGCGACGTGGAGGTCGCCCCCCTCGTGGCACCCTCGGACGGCCGCCTCGACCTGCGCCGGCGCGATCCGACCCGCGACGGGGAGGAGCGGGACCTCGCCGTCCTGTTCGCCGATCTGCGCGGCTTCACCAGCTTCGCCGAGCACAAGCTGCCGTTCGATACCGTGTTCGTGCTGAACCGCTTCGCCCAGCTGATGCAGGAGGCGATCGAGGGCGCGGGCGGCCGCGTCGACAAGTTCATCGGCGACGGCGTGATGGCCATGTTCGGCATGGGCGGCGGCGAGCCGTGCCGCAGCGCGCTGCGCGCCGCGGTCGACATGCAGAAGGGCATCGAGGCGCTCAACGACCAGCTCGGCGACACGCTCGGCACGCGCTTCCGGCTCGGCATCGGCATCCATTACGGCCCGACCATCATCGGCGCGATCGGCGTCGGGCCGGCCGCCAATGTGACGGCGATCGGCGACACGGTGAACACGGCGAGCCGGCTCGAACAGGCGACCAAGACCTACGGCGCCGTCCTGGTGGTGAGCGGCGAACTGCTGCGCCGCGCCGACCTGCCGGACGGCATCGGCGAGCGCCACGTGGAGGCGGTGCGCGGCCGCTCGGAGGGCATCGACGTGGTCGCGTTCGCGGGGATCGGCGAGTTGGAGGCGGCCCTGGCTGCGACCGGGAAGGACGAGCGGACGCCGGCGCTCGCCGTCTGATCTCGGGGCGGGCGGCCAGGCGCCCCCGGCCTCAGTGCGCCGCTTCGCGCTTCACGGCGGCGAGCTTGGCGCGCGCCTCGGTCAGTTCGGTGGTGGTGTCGCTGAGGCGCGAGGCGAGCACCCGCATGATCTCCACCGTCATCTGCGGGAATTCGCTGAGGAGGCGCAGGAAATCGTCCTTGCGGATGCGCAGCACCTCGAGCGGGCTGGTCGCCCGGATCGTGGCCGTGCGCGCCACGTTGCAGAGGATCGCCACCTCGCCGATGATCGCGTTCGGATCCACGCTCGCGACCCGGACCGGACCGGACGGGCTGTCCACCAGCACTTCCGCCGTCCCGCTCAGCACCACATAGGCGGCATCGCCGAAATCGCCTTGCCGGAACAGAACCTGGCCCGCGTCGAAGCTGAGCCGGCCGGACGAGAAGGCGAGCAGTTTCAGCTTCTGCGGCTCCAGATTGGAGAACAACGGCACGCGCCGCAGCTGTTCGACTTCGTCCTTCAGGGCCATTGCGAGGTCCTCGGCACCGTCAGCCAACGATTTCGCGTCATGTCAGCATGCGCTTGAACACGCCCTCTCGCTCCACCAGGGCCGCGAACGAGCCGTCCTCCACCGGCGCCCCTCGATCGAAAACGACCACCCGATCGAAATGTTTCGCCAGTTCGGCGGACGACAACACCCACAGCACGCTCGCCTTCGGCTCCACCGATGCCTTGTAGTCTAGCACGTTCTTGAGAATATTCTCTTGCACCCGGCTGTCGATGGTGGAGAGTGGCCGATTCAGCAAGAGCACCTCGGACCGCTTCAGGATGGCGCGGGCGAGGTTCACCTTCTGCCGCTGGCCGCTGGTCAGCCGCCGGCCGGCGGAGCCGACATTGAATTCGAGGCCGATGCCGATCACCGGCACATAGACGTCGAGCTCCTCGAAGGTCTTGCGGATGAGCCCGTGGATGCGGCCCGCCGCGTCGGGGAAGCGATGGCCGAGGCGCCCGAACAGCGCGTTGTCGAGCAGCGTCGCGGCGCGGTTGAACTTGGCCGGGTCGTAGCGCTCGATGCCCCCGGCGAGTTCCGGTGGCAGCTCCTTGTGGAAGATCTCGCGCGCCTCGACGATCTTCGGCATCAAGGCGTCGTCGAGCACGCCGAAGCGGGTGCGCGCTTCCACATAGACGAAGGCGAGCTTGGTGAGCCGTTCCTTGTCGTCCTCGTCGGCGCTGGCGAAGTCACGCCCGTCGCGCCGCTGCGCGATCACCTTCAGCTGCTGCAGCTCGTCCTCGCTGGTGATCGACACCTGCTGCATCAGCGAGGGGTCGGGCGTCATGTCGCGGAACAGTTCGACGATGTTCTCCGCGATGTCGTAGCCCATTTCGTAGAGGCGCTGGTCGAGGCCGGTCTCGGCCAGGATCCGGCGCACATAGGGGTTGCGCGCGAGCGACTGGTCGGCGAAGGCCGGCCCCGTCGCGGTGCCGAACAAAAGGTTCTCGGCGACGGTCGCTTCCGGGTTGTAGACGCCGTCGAGGAACGGGATGACCAGCCCGGCCATGTCCTGGTCGGCCATGCGCCGGCGCAGCACGGAGCGCGCCTCGACGATGCGCGGGGGTATGTCCGGATGCCGCTCCGGGCTGATCGCGGTCCTGAGGCCGATCTCGAACACGTCGTTGGCGAGCATCACGGTGTCGAGCACCGGCAGCAGGGCCTCGAACAGGTCGCCCGGCCCGTCCACTCCGGCGCGACGGTAGTCGACCCATTCGCCGCGCATGTCGAAGGCGGGATTGCCCGCCTTGCGCGCCTCCGCGACCTCCCATTTGCGCCACAGCGCCTCCTTGCCGTCATAGGTCGGCTCGGACATGGGCGCGTGCTTCAGGCCGTAGAGGATGTTGTCGAGGATCGTCCCCTGGAACAGGTTCGCGTCCGAACCGGCATAGGTCATGCGCCGCCCGGTGACCGATTCGGGCATCTGCGCGAGGTCCTCGCGGCCGGCGAGGACGCGGCCCGAGGTCGGCCAGATGAGGCGCGCGAACGCATCCGCGATCGCCTCGGCGCCGCCGCCCGGCGTGCCCACGATCGCCACCGTCTCGCCGGGATGCACCGTGAGCGAGGTGCTCTCCAGGAGCTTCGCGCCGGTGTCGTCGACGAGGCTCAGATGCTGGGCGGAGAGCGGCTGGCCGAGATGGCCCGGATCGGTGGTGACCGGCTGCGTCTCCGGCGCCATGATGTCGCGCACGTCGAACTGCTCGACCACCTGGGCGTATTTCACTTGCACGTCCTGCCGGGTCTGGTCCCAGTCGATCAGCTCCTTGAGCGGGCCTGGCAGGTCCTTGTAGGCGGCGATGACGGCGACCAGCTGGCCGACGTCGAGCTTGCCGGCGAGCACGAAATAGCCGCCGAGCAGGTAGAACAGGAAAGGCGTGACCTGGGCCAGGAAGTTGTTCAGGAACTTGACCAGGAACTTCCACTGGTAGAGGTCATAGCGGATCTTGAAGATGCGGCCGAGCCGCGCGGCGATCTCGGCGCGCTCGTAGTTCGAGGTGTCGTGCGTGTGCACCGCCGCGATGCCGTCGACGATCTCGCCGACGCGGCCGGACAGTTCGCGCGCGGTCAACTGCCGCTCGCGGCCGAGGCGGAGCAGGCGCTTGCGCATCTGCGGGATGATCAAGAGCTGCACGCCCACGATGGCGAGCGCGATCATGCCGAGCCAGAAGTTCTGCAGCACGATGAAGGCGAGCGCGGTCAGGGCCTGGCCGCCGAGCAGGAGCGGCGCCACGAAAGCGTCGCCGATGAAGCCGCCGAGCGGCTCCACCTCGTCCTTGATCATGGTGGCCACTTCGGACGACTTCACCCGCTTGAAGTAGCTCGGCGAATAGCGGAGCACGCGGTCGATCAGCTCGAACCGGATGCGGCGCAGCATCCGCTCGCCGAGGCGGCCCTTGTAGGTGTTGATGTAGTATTTGAAGCCGCCGTTGACGACGACGAGCAGCAGGAACACGAGGCAGAGCGCCACCAGCGCCTGGAAGCGGTTGAAGTCGAAACCGCCGAACACCTCGAAGGACCCGACCGAGAAACCGAACATGCGGACGGTCGAGTCCGGGTTCGGGAAGCCCTTGCCCTGGATCGGCCCGCTGATGATCTGCTTGGGCAGGTCGAAGGACAGGTAGTAGGGCACCATCGACACGAGCACGACGACGAGAACGTAGAGTTGCTGCGCCTTGGTGTGCTTCCAGATGTAGCGCGAAAGGACCGCTTCCATGCTCAGCCCCTCGCGCGGAGCCGAGCGGAACGGCGCCGGAGATCTCGCGGCGCGCTCGCCGCCCGATCCCCGGTTTCGCCCGGCTTGCTCGTGTGGGAAAGGCGGCGGGTGCTGCGGGTGGTCACACTCAGGTCCTGCGCCGCGCGGCGAAAACGCTGCGCGATGTTCGTAACCGAGACCGTATGCTAGGCTCGGCGCGGAAGCTACAACTTCGTACGGGCCGGGGCGATTCCGCAAGAGGACCATGAGAGTAACCGCCGCCGAGGGCGATTGGCGCGAGGCCGCGTTCGACCTCACGCGGGGCATCGCCGCCTTCACCGGGAGTGCCCTCGTGTCCGACCTTGCGCGCGTGGTCGGCCGGCATCCGGACGCCGACATCGCCAACGCGTTCAACCGCAAGCAGGTCGCGAGCAAGCTCTGGGCGCGCGACACGCTCCACGCGGTGCTCGGGCCCGCCTTCGGCCGGATCCTCATCGTCGGCGGCTGGTACGCGGTGTTCGCCGCCATGCTGTTCGACGATCCGCGCTTCGCGATCGGGTCGATCGAGAGCGTCGACCTCGATCCCGCGGTCGCCCCCGTGGCGACGACGCTGAACCGGCGCGCGGGCGATCGCTTCATCGCCACCACGGCCGACATGTACGCCTTCGACTATGGCGCCGGCGCCGCCGACCTCGTGGTGAACACGAGCTGCGAGCATATCGCCGACCTCGCCGGCTGGCTCGCGCTGCTGCCGCCCGGGACCCGCGTCCTGTTGCAGTCGAACGATTATTTCGCCAAGCCGGCGCATATCGCCTCGGTGCCGTCGCTCGACGCCTTCATCGTGCAGGCCCGGCTCGGCCGGGTCGATTTCGCCGGTGCCCTGCCGAGCACGAACTACACCCGCTTCATGCTGATCGGCGCGACCTGACGGCTCAGGCGCCGCGCCGGGCCGCGACCGCCGCGGCGACGAGCTCGGCCGTGCGCCGCCCGCCGTCGAGATCGAAGCCGTGCGGGGGCGGCGGCGGGCCGTCGAGCGCCGCCGTGATGGCGGCGGCCAGCGACGACCCGTCGAGGTCGCGCTCGGTGATCACGCGGGCGAGGCCGAGCGCCGAAAGCCGCTCGGCGCGCTGCGTCTGTTCGGTCTCGCCGCCGGCCGCGAAGGGCACGAACAGCCGGCGGCAGCCGGCCTGCAGCAGGTCACAGGCGGTGTTGTAGCCGGACTGCGAGACGGAGAGCCGGGCCGACATCAGCAGCGCGCGGAAATCCGCGCGGAACGCCTCGACCGTCACCGACGGCGGCACCGATGCGGCGAGCGCCGCCCGCTCCGACGCCGGCAGGTTCGGGCCGGTGATGAGGAGGAGGCGCAGGTCCGGCGGCAAGAGCCGCGCGGCCTCGGCCGCCGCGCCGAGCAGCCCGCGGCCGGCCGCGCCGCCGCCGGCCGACACGATCACGTCGAAGGCCTCCGCCGCCGGCGCCGCCGGTGCGGCTGCGACGAGGCCCGTGTAGCGGACCCTGTCCGCGATCGCACCGGCGAGCGGAAACGTCTCGTCGAGCCGCGCGAAGGCCGGGTCGCCATGGACGAGGACGAGGTCGAAATGGCGAAGGATCAGGCCCGCCATTTCCTCCACGCGGCCGGGCTTGCGGTTTTCCTGCTGGATGTCGCGGAGCGAGGTGGCGACGAGCGGGCGCGACGTCATCGCCTCGGCCCGCTCGATCAGCGGCTTCAGCTCGAACGCCATCTGCCGGCGCCCGAACGGATAGGCCTCGATGATCAGCGCGTCCGGCCGCGCCGCCTCGAAGGCCGCGATCAGCCGGCGCCGCCGCTCCGCCATGAAGGGCTCGTCGACCGCGCGCCCATCGGTGTCCACGAGACCCGAAAAACCCTCGTCGGCCGAGCGCACCGGCGGCAGCGCCACCGTCTTGAGCCCCTCGCCGGGAAATCCCGCGACCGGCATGCCGCCGACCGCCAGCGTCACGTCCGCCCCGCCCGCTTGCAGCGCATGGGCGATGCGGCTCGCGCGCGCCAGATGACCGACGCCGAGCAGATGCTGCACGTAGAAGAAGACGTTGATGCCCATCACGCGTCCTGCCAGGCGGCCCGGAACAGCGTTGAGAGTTCGGCGATGCTGCGGCGGTGGTCGAAGGCGGTGCGGGCGCGCGTCTCCGCCGCCCGGCCGAGCCGCCGCCGCAGCGCCGGGTCGCGGATCGCGCGTTCGAGCGCGCCGGCGAGCGCGGCCGCGTCGTCGGGGGGCACGAGCAGGCCGTCGACGCCGTCGGTGAGGAGTTCCGGTATCCCGGCGACGGTCGTCGTCACCGCCGGCAGGCCCTGGCTCGCCGCCTCGACGAGCACGTTCGGCAGCCCGTCGCGGTCGCCGTCGCCGGCGATGCGGCAGGCGAGCGTAAAGAGATCCGCGCTGCGGTAGAGGTCGAGCACGGCCTCCTGGGCGAGCGCGCCGCGCCACTCGATCTTGCCCGCGAGGCCGAGCGCCTCGGCGCGGCTCTTCAACGCCTTGATCTCCTCGCCCGCGCCCACATGGACGAGGCGCCAGTGCAGGCCGTCGGGGAGCCGCGCGAGCGCGTCGAGCAGCACGCCGTAGCCCTTCTTGGCGACCGCGCGGCCGACGCTGAGGAGCATGACCGGGTCCGCCGCATCGCTGCCGTCGCGCGCCGACCGCTCGCCCCGGAACGGGCCGAACCGATCGAGGTCGAAGCCGTGGTAGCTCAAATGCACCGGCGCGCCGGCGCCGCCGATCGCGCCGAGGCGCTCGTGGCCGCTCCTGGTGCAGGTGACGACCCAGCGGGCATGGCCGAGCTTCTCCGCGAGATCCCGGTCGGGCGATGTCCAGATGTCCTTGGCATGGGCCGAACAGGTCCAGGGGACGCCGGTCAGGTCGCTCGCATAGGCCGCGACGCTCGCCGGCGTGTGGATGAAATGGGCATGCAGCCAGGCGCCGCCGCGCGGCCATTCGGCGGCGAGCACAAGGGCCTGGCCGAGCCGGCGGAAGCGGTTGCGGCTCACATCGTGGCGGAGGTCGCCCATGAAGCGGCCGAGCGCCTTCCACAACCCCGGCCGGCCGAGCGCCTTGGCCGCGGCGGCGAGCACGCGCAGCGGCTCCTCGTGGAGATATTCTGGCAGATAGGCGACGTCCGCCTTGATCTCCCGGTGCACCGGATGCTGCAGCGAGTCGGTCGGCCGCCGCATCGCCACGATGGAGAGCTCGTAGCCGGCGCGTTCGAGGCCGAGCAGTTCCTGCGCGATGAAGGTCTCCGACAGCCGCGGATACCCTTTCAGCACGACCACGATCTTGCGCGATCCCGGCCGCATGGCCGTCATGTGGCGCTCTGGACGATCGACAGCTGCGGCCGCGTCAGGCAGGCCCCCACGATCTCGTTGATCCGGGAGAGCCCTTCGAGCCTCAAATCCGGCCGGGCGCGCGAGGGCGGGGCGCGGTCCGGCAGGGCGCGGAGCGCGGCGGCGAGCCGCTTGGCGTCGGCCGCCTCGGACGGCAGCAGCATGTCGATGAGGCCGAGCTCGGAGGCGCGGCGGGCGCGGATCAGCTGCTCCTCGCGCGGCCGGATGCGCGGCACGATGAGCGCCGGCTTGTCGAAGGAGAGGATCTCGCAATAGGTGTTGTAGCCGCCCATCGCGACCACCGCGGAGGCCCCGGCGACCAGCTCCTCCATGCGGTTGTCGAATTCGATCACCGACAGCGCCTCGACCGAGCCCGCCCGGCGGATCAGCTTCTGGCGCTGCTTCGCGGGCATGTAGGGGCCGAGCACGACCAGCGCCTTGTGCGGGATGTCGCGGTCGGCCTTGTAGGCGTCGATCACCGCATGGACCAGTTCGGCGCCGTCGCCGCCGCCGCCGGTCGTGACCAGGATGTAGTCCTCGTCGTGCCGCCTCGCCGCGCTCGGCTGGGTCGACGTGCTGCGCTGCAGGAAGCCCATATAGTCGAGCTTGGAGGAGACCGAGGCCGGCACCGAGAGGCCGGTCAGCGGGTTGTAGAAGTCCGGCGGGCCATAGACCCAGATGTAGTCGTAGAGGTTGCCGACCTTCTTCAGCATGTCCTTGCCGGCCCATTCGCGCTCCAGGAGGCGGGGCGAGTCCATCACTTCGCGCAGCCCCAGGATGAGATCGGTGCCCTGGGTCTTCAGATACAGGAGCGTCTCTTCGATCTCGCCCTTGAGGCCGAGCGGCTCCTTGTCGACGATGAAGATGTCCGGCCGGAACGTTTCGGCGGCGTTGAAGATGATCTTGCGCCGCATCGTCATCGTCTCGGCGAGATCCATGTGCTGGGCGAGCGAGGTGTATTCACCGTTGCGCAGCTTGATCACGCTCGGGATCTTCAGGAAGTCGACCCGCGCGCGATAGTCGAAGGCGCCGGCGATCGGCGCGCCCGAGATGATCAGGACATTGAGGCCGCGATACTCCTCCACCAATGAATGCGCGATGGTGCGACACCGGCGAAGATGACCCAGTCCGAATGTGTCATGACTATACATAAGAATACGAGCGTGATCCAGGCGCCGCGTCACCGTACTGCTCCCTTTCGCTGCCAGTTCTGGCAGGGGCCCTTTCGGTTACTTCGTAGTTCTGACAGTGCGGTTACTTGTAGGGATCCGCCGCGTCGCGGAGCCCGTCACCCAGGAAGTTGAAGGCGAGGATGACCAGGATCACGGGGATCACCGGGAAGAGAAGCCAGGGATAGAGTGCGACCACGCTCACATTCTTGGCCTCCGTGAGCAGAATGCCCCAACTCGTCAGCGGCGGGCGAAGGCCGAGGCCGAGGAAGCTGAGCGCCGTCTCGCCGAGGATCATCCCCGGGATCGAGAGCGTGGCGCTGGCGATCAGATGCGACATGAACCCTGGTACCAGATGGCGTCCGATGATGCGCGGCGACGAGGCCCCCATCAGCTGCGCGGCGAGGACATAGTCCTCCTCGCGCAAGGCCAGGAGCTTCGATCGGACCGCGCGGGCGAGGCCCGTCCAGTCGAGCAGGCTCAGGATCACGGTGATGGCGAAATAGATGACGAGCGGACTCCAAGTGACCGGCGTGATGGCCGAGAGCGCCATCCAGAGCGGCAGGCTCGGCAAGGATTGCAGCACTTCTATGATGCGCTGCACAATGAGATCGAACCATCCGCCGTAATATCCAGCGAGGCCGCCGATCACGATTCCGAGCGCGAAGCTCAGGATGACGCCGATCAGGCCGACCGTGAGCGAGATGCGCGCGCCGTAGATCATTCTCGACAGCACGTCGCGCCCGAGCCGGTCGGTGCCGAGCAGGAAGAACTGGCCGCCCACCGCCGGGCAGACGAGATGCAGCCGCGCCGGGAACAGGCCCCAGAAATAGTACTCGTCGCCTTCGCAGAAGAAGCGCAGCTTCTGCACGTCCTGCTTGTCCACCACGTAGTCGCGCTTCAGCCGCTCCATGTCGAGCTTCATGGTGCGGCCATACACGAAGGGACCGACGAAGTTGCCCTCGTGGAAGAGATGCACGGCCTGCGGCGGGGCGTGGATGAAGTCCATGTTGCGCGTGCCGAGCGCGTAGGGCGCCAGGAACTCGCAGATCAGGATGGCGGCGTAGAGCACGAGCAGGAAAACGCCGGAGATCAGCGCCAGCCGGTGCCGGCGGAACTTCCACCAGATCAGCGTGAGCTGCGAGGCCTTCTCGATGCGCGCCTGGGCCGGCGACGCCACCTCGACGGCGGAGGGATCGAACACGCCCGAGGCCGTGTAGTGGGAAAGCGGCGCGCCTGGCGCCGGCAGCACGACCGAACTCATTTCGCGCTGCCTCCCTGCAGACGGATACGCGGATCGAGCAGGACGAGCGCGATATCGGAAATGAGCACGCCGATCACCGTCAGGAAGGCGAGGAACATGAGGAACGAGCCGGCCAGATACATATCCTGGCTCTGCAACGCTTTGATCAGCATCGGCCCGGTCGTCTCCAGCGACAGCACGATGGCGGTGATTTCCGCGCCCGAGATGATCGCCGGCAGGATCGAGCCGATGTCCGAGATGAAGAAGTTGAGCGCCATGCGCAGCGGATATTTCAGAAGGATCCGGCGCGGCTTCAGGCCCTTGGCGCGCGCCGTCACCACATAGGGCTTGTGCAGTTCGTCGAGCAGGTTGGCGCGCAGCCGCCGGATCATGCCCGCGGTTCCCGCCGTGCCGACGATCACCACCGGGATCCACAGATGTTCGAGGATCGACCGGGCCTTCGCCCAGCTCATCGGCTCGTTCAGGTATTTCGGGTCGACGATGTGGCCGATCGAGGTGCCGAACCACACATTGGCGAAATACATCAGGACCAGCGCGAGCAGAAAGTTCGGCGTCGCCACCCCGATCAGGCCGAGCAGGGTGAGGCCGTAGTCGCCCCAGCTGTACTGGTGCGTCGCCGAATAGATCCCGATCGGGAAGGCGATGATCCAGGTGAAGATGATCGTCACGAACGAGACGAGGATGGTGAAGTAGAGCCGGTCGCCGACCACCTCCGACACCGGCAGCTGATACTCGAACGAGAAGCCGAAGTCGCCCGTGAGCATCCCGCCGACCCAGTAGAAGTAGCGGATGATGGGCGGCTGGTCGAAGCCGTACTGCGCCTTCAGCTCGTTGATCTGCTGCAGGTTGACGGTTTCGTTCTGCGCCTGGAGCTCCGCGATGTAGCTCTCGAAATAGTCACCCGGCGGCAGCTCGATGATGGTGAAGACGAGCATCGAGATGATCACCAGGGTCGGGATCATCACCAGAAGCCGCCAGACGATGTAGCGGAGCACGGTTCATGCCTCCCCGTCGAGCCAGAAGGTCGGCATCTGGTAGGCCCCCAGATAGGCGGTCGGATCGAAGCCAAAGAGGCCCTCGTCCGGCAGGTTGACCAGGCGCTTGGCCGCCACGATCGGCTGCAGCGTCTGGTTCACCGTGCCGATGGTGAACACGTTCTCGCTGCCGATGGTGAGGATGCGCTCCCACAAAGCGGTGCGCTCCTCCGTCGAGCCGGCGACGCGCCACTGTCGCATGAGCGAGACGAGTTCCACCGCCTCCGGCATGTCCGGCGCGCTGCCCTGCTGGCCCGACGACTGCACATAGAGGCCCCAATGCGGCCACTGCAGCTGGTCCTCGGTGCTCGGCACGAACAGGCTCGGATTCATGTCCGCGGTCGGGATGGCGTTGTCGACGCCGCTCCAGATCGCCATCATGATCTCGCCGCCGACCGCGCGGCTGCGGAACACGTCGCGCTGCGAGGTGCGCACGAACAGGCCGACGCCGATACGCAGCCAATAGTCCGTGACGAGTTCGAGCACGTCGGTCTCGAGCGTGCTCTCGCCGGCGGACTCCACGATGATCTTCATCGGCCGCCCGTCCGACAGGAGCCGCAGCCCGTCGTCGTCGCGCTCCCTGTAGCCGGCCTGGTCGAGCAGTTCGTTGGCGAGCTTCGGATCGTGCGTCGCCCAGGCCTTGGCATAGGCCTCCTTGAACAGCGGGCTCTGCGGCAGGACGGTGTCGGCGCTCTCCTTGCCGAGGCCGAAGAACACCGCCATGTTGATCTCGCGGCGGTTGATCGCGGTCGAGAGCGCGCGCCGGACGCGCACGTCGCGCAAGGCCGCCCGCCACACCGGATCCTTGTAGTTGAGGTTCGGCATCAGCGCGATGCGCGATCCCTGCACCCGCTTCCACAGCCGGACCTTGAGCGGATAGCGCTTCTCCGCGTCCTTCAGGAAGGTGTAGTCGGCGAAGTCGATGCCGAGCACCTGCAGGTCGGAATCGCCCGCGCCGGCCTTGGCGGCGATGATCGAGGACTGGCCTACCAGCAGCTCGAACCGGTCGATATAGGGGAGCTGGTTGCCCGCCGTGTCGACCTGATGGAAATAGGGGTTCCGCTCGAAGATATACTGCTCGCTCGGCGGCGCGGTGAGGTTGCGCCAGGGATCGAGCGTCGGAAGATCCGGGTTCTCGGGCCGATAGGAGCGCGCCATCTTGATGTGGAGATCGGTCCACTTCTTGGCCCGGTTCTTCTTGATCAGCGCCTCGAGCTTCTCGCCATTCTGATGCTTCTTGTGGAACTGCTTCAGGTAGTGCGACGGCATCATCAGCGACAGCGGCTGCGCCCGCGCGATCTGGGCGATGAAATCCGGGTTCGGCGACTTCCAGCTGTAGCGCACGGTGAGGTCGTCGAGGATCTCGAATTTCGGCAGCTCGCCCTCGACCATCAGCGCGGCATCGGGGCCGGCGGCGGACAGGTTCTTGTCGAGGAAAACGTCCTCCCAGGTGTAGCGGAAGTCCTCCGAACTGACCGGATGCCCGTCCGACCAGCGATGGCCCTCGCGCAGCTTGAAGGTGAAGACGCGGTCGCCCTCGACCACGAAGCTCTCGAGGATGTCGGCCTGGAGCTTCAGGTGCTCGTCGTAGCCGATCAGCCGCGCATAGCCGTTGACGGTCATCAGGCGGATGTCCTTCTGACCGGAGATCAGCGTGCGAAGCCGGCCGCCGAGCCGCCCGACGCGGCGACCCATGGCCGGCAGGTCGATCACCCGCGGCTGCTTGGGCAGGCGGTCCGCCATCTTCGGCAACTGTCCGGCCGCCACCCGCGCGGCGAACACGGGGGCCTCCGCGTCGCCGATCGCGGCGAAGCCGGCGCGCGGCAGCGCGGGCAGGAGCGGCAAGGCCATCAGGGCGATCGCGTCGCGGCGGGTCAGCATGGTTCCAGCTCTCCCACTTTGGCGTCGCGACGGAGGAGCACGCTGTGGCCGTCGCCGACGGGCTTCAATTCCAGCGAGGCGGGGTCGCCTTCGTCCCGGAACATCGGGGCCCAGGCGGACTTGTCCGAGGCTCCGACGCGCAGCAGCGTCGCGAAGTCGAGCGGCCGGTCGAGATCCGGATAGGGGATCGCGGCGAGCAGCGCCTTCGTGTAGGGGTGCGTCGGGTTGCGCAAGAGCGAGCGCGCCGGCGCGATCTCCACGATACGCCCGCGGCACATCACGGCGATGCGGTCGGCCATGTAGTCGACCACCGCCAGATTGTGCGAGATGAACAGGAAGGTGAGCCCGAGTTCCGCCTGCAGGTCCTTCAAGAGGTTGAGGATCTGCGCCTGCACCGAGACGTCGAGCGCGGACACCGGCTCGTCGCAGATGATCAGCTCGGGTCCGAGCGAGAGCGCGCGGGCGATGCCGATGCGCTGGCGCTGGCCGCCGGAGAAGCTGTGCGGATAGCGCGACAGGTAGCGCGGATCGAGGCCGACCGCCTTCATCAGCATGCGCGCGGTCTCGCGCCGGCTGTCGGGCGTGCCGCGGTCGTGGATCTCCATCGGCTCGGTCAGGATGCTCTCGACCGTCATGCGCGGCGACAGCGACGAATAGGGATCCTGGAACACCATCTGGATGCTGGGCCTGAGCGCCTGCAAGGTGCTCGCATCCGCCTTCGCGATGTCGACCGTCCCCTTCGATCCGTTGAACACGATCGACCCGGCATCCGGCGTGATGGCGCGCATCAGCATCTTGCTGAGCGTGGTCTTGCCGCAGCCGCTTTCGCCGACGAGGCCGAGGCATTCGCCGCGCCGGATGTCGAAGCTCACGTCGTCGACGGCGCGGAGATACTGCGTCTCCTGGCGCGAGAAGAGGCCGGCGCCGCGCAGCTTGTAGGTCTTGCTGACATTCTCTATCTGCAGATGCGGCTTGTTGCCGTCGGTCGGCCTGACGCCGACGATCTCCGGCCGCTTCAGGATGCCGAGGTCGACCTTGACGTCGCGGAGCGACTTCAGCCGCGTGCCGGGCGTCATGTCGAAATGCGGCACCGAGGTCATCAGCGCCTTGAAATACGGGTGCTCGGGGCGACGGAACAGGTCCTGCACCGAGCCCGCCTCCATGATCTCGCCGTGATACATCACGAACACCTCGTCGGCGAGATTGGCGACGACGCCGAGGTCGTGGGTGATGAGCAGGATCGACAGGCCGAGCTGCTCCTGCAGGCGCTTCATGAGCTGCAGGATCTGCGCCTGGATGGTCACGTCGAGCGCGGTGGTCGGCTCGTCGGCGATCAGAATCGCCGGCCGGCAGATCAGCGCCATGGCGATCATCGCCCGCTGGCGCAGGCCGCCGGACAGCTCGAACGGATACATGTCGAAGGCGCGGTGCGGATCCGGGAAGCCGACCAGCTTCAGCATCTCCTCGGTCTGAGTGCGCGCATCCGCCTTGCTGGCGTTCTCGTGGATGATGAGAACCTCGCCGATCTGGTCGCCGATCGTGTGCAGCGGCGACAGCGAGGTCATCGGTTCCTGGAAGATGATCGAGATGCGGCTGCCGCGGAGTTCCCGCATGGCGTCGCTGTCGCGGTCGATCTGCGCGATGTCGACCGGCGGGGCGCCCGGCCGGGCCGGGTCGGAAAACAGGATGCGCCCTTTGGTGATGCGGCCGGCGCGCGGCAGGATGCCCATCACCGCCTGCGCCATGACGGACTTGCCGGAGCCCGACTCGCCGACCAGAGCGGTGACCTTGCCGGGCAGGATGCGCAAGCTCGCATCGTGCACCGCCACGTGATCCACCCCGTGCAGGGAAAAGGCGAGGCCCAAATTCTCGATCCGGAGGATATCCCCGCTCACCCTGCACCGCCCCTGACCGCTCGACCACCGCCGGCGTGACTATCACCCGGACGTGACGGTAGCGCAGCGTTAAATCAATGCATAGCGCTTGATCACGTCAAATTCCACAAGGCGCATATGGAAGCGAGGCCGCGGCCAAGCTTCGCCTCAAAACGGGCAGGCGGCGCCGACGAGAACATCCTCGCAGCGGAGCGAGCGGCGAAAATCGTCATAGGTGAGCGCCCACACGCCGGGGTGGCCGGCGCGGTAGGGACCGAACTTGAAGTACTGGTTGCGGCCGAGCCCGGACCCGGCATGGCCGATGCGGCCCTCCACGGTGACGATCGGCTGGCCGTTGGCATAGAGCTCGATGCGCCCGTTCCCGCTCGGCCCCGGCCGCGAATAGACCGCGAAATCGATCCAGCCGGACTTCGGGTCCGGCATGTCGCTATGCCGCGTCACCGTGATCTTGTCGGTGCATTCGTCGTATTCGTCGAGCTCCGGCGCCCCGCCCGCCTCGGTCGCCACCAGGGCGCGCATCTGGTCGGTCTCCGGGCGCTGCCACACCGGCGTCGTCCCCACCGGGCAGCCGCCGTGCCGGTCGGCGACGAGGCGCGGCGCATCGGCCGCGAAGTTCGATTCCACTGTCGCGAACAGTCGCCCCTGCCGCAGCCGGAGCGCCAGGAACGGGCTGTAGTCGCCGTCCGCGCCCGGATTGATCTCGCGTTTCCACTGCGCGATCAGATAGCGATGGTCGTCGGTCGGCACCGGTTCGTCGAGCCGGACCGCGAAGCCGTACCAGACGCCCTGTTCATAGGGAACGCGCAGATTGGTCCGTTCCCAGATCTCGGCGCGCTCGCTGCAGTCCTTGTCCTCCACCGGGCAGAGCGACCGCACAGAGAGGCGCAAGCCCCCGCCGGTGCGGCCCGCGGCCTTGTCGAACACATAGGTGCCGGCCGCCTGTTCGGCGTTCTGCTTGTAGTAGAGCCCGCCCCCGGCGGCGAAGTCCGGGCCGTCGAAATCGTCGCGGAGAACATCGGCCGGCGACGTGGGCTTCGCGCTCTTCGGCAGCGACTGGGCGGCCGCGCCCGCCGCCGAGAAAACCAGAAGAAGCGCGAGCGCCGCCCGGCGAAGTCCCCGTCCCGTCATGGATGCCGTCCCCCTCAAGCCGCCGGCTTGCTGTTCCGCAGCGACAATACGACAAGTTCGCCTTCGGAGTGAGCGGGATCGGCGAGGCTCTCCACGTCGGCGAGCCGGTCCGCGCCGCAGGCTTCCGTCGTGTAGACCGGGCGCGGTTTCTCGGTCCCGCGCAGGCGCTCCTCGCCGAGCCGGACCCAGCCGTCGCTGCCGCTCGCCTCGATGAACTCCTCGCTCGCGATCACATGGGTGTCGAACTTCTTGCTGAGCTTCTCCAGCCGCTCGACCTCGTTCACCGCCGCCCCGAAGGCCGAATAGGTGAGCCGGTCCTGCAGGCCCACATTGCCGAACATCACATTGCCCACATGCAGGCCGATCCCGTAGCCGAGCGGCTCGACGCCGGCCTGCAGGCGCTTCTGATTGAGCGTGTTCATGCGCGCGGTCCCGGCCACCACCGCCTCGAAGGCGCGCCGGCAGGCGTCGAGCGAACCGGCATGGTCGCGCGTGGACGGGAAGATGGCGAGGAAGCCGTCGCCCGGGAAGGACAGGATCTGCCCGCCGTTGCGGCTGAACGGCATGGCGAGCGCGTCGAAGAACTTGTTCAGCGTCTCGGTGAAGACTTGCCTTCCGTAGCGCTCGGCGATGGCGGTGGAGCCGCGCAGGTCGCCGATCACCAGCGCCGCCCGGATGGTATCGCCATCGCCGCGCTTCACGAGGCCGTTCAGCACGTTGCGGCCGGCCTCCTCGCCCAGATAGGTGGCGAGCACGTTCTGCGCGAGCTTCTCCTGCATGGCCATCTTGGTCGCCACGGCGAGGCTCGCCTGCAGGCTGAACAGTGCGGTCAGGTCGCTCTCGGTGAAGCCGCCCGGCTGCTCGGTGCTCCAGCTCCCCATCACGCCGCGCCCCACATCGGAATTGTGCGCGGCGCCGAAGGAATAGAGGAAGGCCATGTAGTCCGTGCAGCCGCTGCGGCGCAGCTCCTCCACGAGCGGAAAGTCCGCCTGCGACATCAGCTCGAGCCGCCGCCGCAGATATTCGAGGTTGTTCTGCAGCAGGTAGTAGTAGGGGCTGCTGAGGTAGCGATCCGACGTGGGCGTCGCGGTGTGCGAATAGTTCTCCACTTCGAGACCGATGCCGCGCTTCCAGGTGAAGCCCATGGCGCGGTAGAGCGGATGCAGCATGGAGAAGGTGAGGTTGATGCGGCTGATCGGCAGGCCGGACGCGTGCACGCGCTCGCAGAAGCCGCGCACCAGGCCTTCCAGGTCCAGACCCTGCAGGGACGACCGCATCAGCCAGTCGCCCAGTTTGGTAATCAGCACGGAGCGGTCTCCGCTGTTCATTCCAGTCATGTCGAATACTTTCTATGTCACGTCGCTTCGTAGACGAAGTCGATGCCCTTGGGCTTGGCCCTGAAGAGGACCCCCTTGAGGATGTAGCCGGCGACCGAATCGTAGCCGGCGATGCTCACGCGCGGAAACTGCCGGCCGAGCCGCCGCGCCAGCCGGGCGACCGCGAGCGCGACCCGCGGCCGCTTCAGGAAAGCCGGACCGCCGAGCGACCGTTCCAGGAGCTGCGGGTGGAGCGCGATCTGCAGGCCGCGGATGTCGCGCCCGGCGAAGGCCGCGAATTCGTCGGCGAGCGCGAATTCATAGCCCTCGATGTCGATCTTGACGAACAGCGGGCCGCGCCCGGCCCGGTCGAGCACGGCGGCGAGCCGGTGCCCCGGCACGGCGACGCTCGGCCCTTCGCCGATCGGCAGCACGGAGGTCTCCGAACTGCCGAAGCCGCGCACCGCATTGATGCCGACCTCGGGCTCGGTGGCTAGCGCGCCCTCTATCAACTCCACATTGGGATGTCCCACGAGGAGCCCGCGCAGGATCTCCCGGCAGAGCGGATCCGGCTCCACCGCCACGACCCGGCGCGCGGCTTCAGCGGCATAGAGCGTGGTCACGCCGATCCAGGCGCCGATATCGACGAAGGTGACGTCCGGAGTGACCAGGCGGGCGAGCGTCTCGAAGGTGCGCGGCTCCCACGCGCCGGAGGTCAGCCGCTTGTAGAACTTCGTGTAGTCACGGTGGTCGGCGAGCTCGACGGTGCGGCCCCCGAAGGTGAGCGGCACGGTGGCGATCGCCGGATCGGAGGCGGACCCCTCGCCCGCCGGCGCGTCGGATCGCGACGGCGCGGCGGCGCGTTCGGGTCGGTCGGCAGTCAGCGTCAAGCCTCGGTCCTCGCCTTGAGCCGCGACGCGGCCATGGCATAGCCGCCGGCCGCGCCGTCGATGAAGTGCATATGGTTGCGCTGGCGCGGCGAAACAACGAGGCATGTGATCAAGGATTCGGTCTGGCGCTGAATGCCGTAGCGACAGATCCCGTCGGCCCGCGCCCGTTCGAGCAAGGCTTCGATGCGTTCGGCGCGTGCCGGCTCCACGTCGATCGTCATCTTCAGCCCGTCGTCGAACTTGCGAAAGTCCGAATTCGCCATCACGTCCTGCTTGTAGGGCGCGAGTTCGAACCAGCCGATCTTGCCCGGCAGCACGCTCAGGATCAGCACGACGAGCACCTCGAATTGGACCTTCAGCCAGAGGCTCAGCCGCTCCCCCGGGCGCGCTGTGCGCACTTCGAGGCCGACCGCGGTCGCGGGATAGCCGAGCCGCATGCGGTCCACATGGATCGGATTGCCGTTCCCGGCCGTCTCGCCCGCGATGGCGACGATGCCCGCCACCAACGCGTCGAACCGACCGGGATCGGCGCCCTCCTCCGGCGTGGCGATGATCGAGAGGATCTCCCCATTGGCGGCCCGGACGGGGCTCCACCGGCAGGAAAGACCGGTCAGGTCGGGCTTCGACCCGTCGGTCGCGGGTCGGACGGCGTAGCGACCCGCCTTCATGGCGGTCTCGGCGAAATGCGAGCCGCCGCCGGCGAACATCGCGTAGGTCACCTGGTCGCTCGGGCCGAAGCGGGCGACCAGTACGTCCCGTCCGGCCTCCCGGATGTCCGCGACCGGCACCAGCGCGCCGCGCATGTCGAGGCCGAGTTCGGCCTTGACCCAGGCCTGCACGGTGGCGACGACCGCCTCCGCCTTCGCCCGGAACGACCCCGGCACCGCCACCATGGCGCCGTCGCCGCCGAACACGAAGGGCAGGTCGTCGGCGCCGCGCGCATTCTGGAAGGCCGCGATGAGCGCCGCCCCCGCCATGTTGACGGCCTTGTAGCGGCCCGCGGCGACCGCGGCGGTGGAGCCGACGATGTCGGTCAGCGCGATGAGCCAGTCGTCCGGCACGGGCCGGTAGTACGACAGGTCCGAGATGTCCTCGAACCGGTCGAACACGGGGAGGTTCGCATAGAAGGTCGTCGCGCCGTCGCGTGGGCTCGTCAACACGGCGAAGTTCCCCTATCTCGTGATTCGTCACGGCAGGTTACGCCGATGGGGGCGGCTTGGTTGCGTCCCTGCCCGTTCGGGCGGCGTCCAGGCGCGGCGGCCCGGGCCGGGAACGCTTGGCGCGCCGGGCGAAGCCTGGAGCCCGTCCGGTCCGGATCGCAAGGACCCGGACGAAAAGAACCGGCTCAAGCTATTGAATCTAGGGCAATTCCTCTTCGATCGGATGATTTCATCCGATCGGGAAATGCTCTAGCATGCTGCGGATCCTGGGAGCGGAGACCGGATGCAGATCGCTTTCTACGCGCCGCTGAAGTCGCCCAACCATCCGATGCCCTCCGGCGACCGGCAGGTCGCCCGCCTCGTCGTCCGCGCCCTCGGAGAGGCCGGCCACCGCGTCACGCTCGCCTCCGAGCTGCGCGGCTTCCTGGCCGAACCCACGGCGGACGCCGTCGCCCGGCTGAAGGCGCAAGCGGCCGCGGAAGCCGAGCGGATCGCTGCGGCCTGGCGCCGAGACGGACGGCCGGACCTTTGGTTCTGCTATCACCCCTACTACAAGGCGCCCGACTGGATCGGCCCCGTCCTCGCCGACCGCTTCGGCGTGCCGCTCGTCACGCTGGAGGCGTCCTATTCGCGCCGGCGCGACACCGGCGAGCATGCCTCGCTCCAGGCCGACGTGGTGGCGCTGATCGGCCGGGCCGCGGCCAATCTCTGCTTCACCCGGCGCGACCGCGACGGCCTCGCCGCCGTCGCTCCGGCGGAGCGGCTGCATCTCCTCCGCCCCTTCATCGACACGGCCCCGTTCCGTGACCTCGCGCCGCCGGCCCGCCCCGCGAACGGGCCGGTCCGCCTCGTCACGGTGGCGATGATGCGGCCCGGCGACAAGCTCGCGAGCTATCGCTTCCTTGCCGCGGCCCTCGGCCGGCTCGCCGGCCGGGACTTCACGCTCGACGTGGTCGGCGACGGCCCCTGCGGCGCGGAGGTGCGCGCACTGTTCGCGCCGCTCGGCGTGGACCGCGTGCGCTTTCACGGCGAGGTGGCGCCGGAGGCCGTGCCGGCGCTGCTCGCCGCCGCCGATCTCTATCTCTGGCCCGGCATCGGCGAAGCCTTCGGCCTCGCCTATCTGGAAGCCGCCGCGGCCGGATTGCCCGCAGTGGCGCAGCGCACGGCCGGGGTGCCGGAGGTGGTCGCGGACGGCGAGACCGGGCTCCTGACGCCGGAAGGCGACGTCGCGGCCTTTACGGAGGCCGTGGCGGCCTTGATGGCGGACCGGCCCCGACGGCGCTCGCTCGGCGCGGCCGCCCGCGCGCGGGTGCTCCGCGACCATTCGGTGGAGGCGGCGGCCGCGCGCCTCGACACGGTCCTCACCGCCGCGCTCGGCGCCGGAGCCCGCGCATGACCGACGCCTTGAGGAAGCTCGACGACGCCCTCGCCCGCTTGCGTGATGCCGGACAGGTCGTCCCGGTCTGGCTCCGCGACGACGACGCGGAGACCGCCACGCCCGCGCTCGCCCGCCTGATCGACCTCGCCGCCCGGATGCAGGTGCCGGTAGCACTCGCGGTCGTCCCGGCGCGCGCCGACCAGCGGCTCGCCGACGCGGTCGCCGCCGCGCCGGGGCTCGTGCCCGCGGTGCACGGCTGGGCTCATGCCAACCACGCGCCGCCGTCCGAGAAGAAGCGCGAACTCGGGCCCGACCGGCCGCGCCCGATCGTGCTCGCCGAACTCGACCGCGCCCTGGCGCACATGGCGGAGCGCTTCGGCGATCGCCTCCTGCCCATGCTGGTCCCGCCATGGAACCGGATCGACGCGACGCTCCTGCCGGAACTCCCCGCGCTCGGCTACCGCGCCGTCTCCACCTTCGGCCGCCTGCGCGCCCCCGCGCCGCTGCCGCAGGTCAACACCCATCTCGACCTCATGGACTGGCCGACGCGGCGCGGGCGCGGCCTCGACGACCTCGCCGCGGCGCTCGCGGACGAGATGACGGCGCGCCTCGAAAACGACGAGCCGGTCGGCCTCCTCGCCCATCACCTCGTCCACGACGAGACCGCCTGGCACGCGCTGGGGGCGCTCCTCGCCCGCCTCGCCGACGAACCGGCCTGCCGGTTTGTGGATCCCCGGCGACTCGTCTAAACCGCCATTCGCCCACCGTCACGCGGGCCGCGGGGAGATCCGATGACACGGCCGATCGACGACCTGATGCGGCGCCTCGAGGCGCGGACCGCCGTCGCGGCGGTGATCGGCCTCGGCTATGTCGGCCTGCCGCTGGTGCGCGCCATCCTGAGCGCGGGACTGCAGGCGATCGGCATCGACACGGATCCGGCCAAGATCGTGGCGCTGAACGAGGGCCGCGGCTACCTGAAGCATCTCGGCGACGACTGGATCAAGGGCGCCGTGGCGGAGGGCAAGTTCCGGCCGAGCGGGGACTTCGCGGCGCTCGCCGAGGCCGACGTGATCGTCATCTGCGTGCCGACCCCGCTCACGCGCCACATGCAGCCGGACCTCTCCTATGTGGAGGCCACCGGCCGCGCCATCGCGGCGCATCTCAGCCCGGGCCAGCTGGTCGTGCTGGAATCGACTACCTGGCCGGGCACGACCCGCGAGGTGCTGAAGCCGATCCTGGAGGCGGGCGGACTGAAGGCGGGCGCGGATTTCCTCATCGCCTTCTCGCCCGAGCGCGCCGACCCCGGCAACACCGCCTTCGACACCGACACGATCCCGAAGGTGGTGGGCGGCGACGGCCCCGAGGCGCTCGCCGCGGCGGAGCGTTTCTACGGCCTCTTCGTCGGCCGCACCGTGCCGGTGACGAGCCCGGAGACCGCCGAGGCGGTGAAGCTCTTCGAGAACATCTTCCGCGCCGTCAACATCGCGCTCGTGAACGAGCTGAAGGTCGTCTACCGCGAGATGGGCATCGACGTCTGGGAGGTGATCGAGGCGGCGAAGACGAAGCCGTTCGGCTTCATGCCGTTCTATCCAGGCCCCGGCCTCGGCGGCCACTGCATCCCGATCGACCCCTATTATCTGAGCTGGAAGGCGAAGGAGTTCGACGTCCGCTCGCAATTCGTCGAGCTCGCCGGCGAGATCAACGGCGCCATGCCCCGCTGGGTGGTCGACCGGCTCGCCGAGGCGCTCGACCGCGAGACCGGCAAGGGCCTGTCGCGCGCCCGCATCCTCGTGCTCGGCCTCGCCTACAAGCGCAATGTGGACGACATCCGCGAGAGCCCTGCGCTGAAGCTCATCGAGCTGATCGAAGCACGCGGCGCGGCCACCTCGTTCCACGACCCGTGGGTGCCCGAGATCCCGCCGACCCGCGAGCATGGCGCCCTGACGGGCCGCCGCTCCGTGCCGCTCGACGCCGCAACTTTGGCCGCCCATGACGCCGTGCTGCTCGTGACCGACCACGACAACATCGATTATGCGGCGCTGAAGGACGCGCGGCTCGTCTTCGACACGCGCAACCGGCTGGCGCGCGCGCCGATCCCGGGCGCCACCGTGATCAAGCTCTGACCGGCCGCGCGGCCGCGAAGGGCCGCGCGGGAGGGGGCCGATCAAAACGTCAGACGTATTTCCGCCAGTCGTGTTCCTCGCGGAAGCCGAGCACTTCGCGGATCTTGCGGTTCGAGAGCGGCGCCTCGAAGCCCTGGAGCGGGCGCTTCAGGGGCGTGTTGGGCGCCCAGCGCTTCAGGAATGCCTCGGTCGGCTCGTTCGCGGTGATCGTGTCGTTGACCGCGTTGAACACCTGGAAGCCGAGCCCGTCCTTCTCGATGCAGAGATGCACGATCTGGCCGAGGTCGCGCGCGTCGATATAGCTCCAGGCATTGCGCTTGCGCGACGGCGGGTCGGCCACGAAGCCGGGGAAGCGGACATACTCGTCCGGCTCGATCACGTTGCCGATGCGCAGGGCATAGATGTCGGCGCCCGTGCGCATGGCGAAGGTGCGCGCGGTCTTCTCGTTCACCACCTTGGAGAGACCGTAGCTGTCCATCGGGTCGATGTCGTAGTCCTCCTCGAGCGGGAAGGCATGGTAGTCCTTGTCCCCCTCGGCGAAGCAGACGCCGTAGGTGGTCTCGCTCGAGGCGATGATCACCTTCCGGATGCCGAGCTTCACCGCCGCCTCGATGACGTTGTAGGTGCTCATCACGTTCGCTGCGAACGTGACGTTGTCCGGCTCGATCAGGATGCGCGGGATCGCCGCGAAATGGACGACCGCGTCGACCTTGGCGGGACCCTTGCCGGTCTTGAGGCCATCGAAGTCGAAATGCATCGAGAGCGCGTTGAACACCTGCCCGCTGTCGGTGACGTCGGTGATCAGCGTCGGCACGCCCGGGCAGTCGAGCGGCTTCAGGTCCAGGTTCAGGATCTCGTGGCCCTTGGCCTTCAGCCACGGAACCACGTGCCGGCCGGCCTTGCCGGATCCGCCGGTGAATACGATGCGCTTGCCCATGCGGCGCCCTCCTTCGCTTATTTGACTGTTTCGTGTCGGTTCGTTCGTGTCGGACCGACCGCGTTCGGGAGGACCCTAGAGCATTTCAAGATCGGATGGAAACGTCCGATCGAAGAGGAATTGCTCTAGAGTCAATAGCTTGAGCCAGTCCTTTTCGTCCGGATCGGTTCGATCCGGACGGGACAGGCTCTAGACGCCGCCGGCGCCGATGAACAGGCCGGCCGGCGAATGGTCGCCCCTCGCCCAGCTGCGGGCGCCGGGCTTCGGCCTGGCGGCCGGAAGCGGTTCGCAGGTCGCTGGGCAAAAATCATGGTTCGCGCTCGGCATGCATCCGATGGAAACGAGGAATGGCGCGGCGGCTCCATCTCCGCGGCGGCCCGTCGCGACCGTTCCAAGACGAAACGGTCGTCTACCCAACCCGGCGGAAGACGCAATCCCGCCGAGGCCGCGACGGGTTCATACGCAATATCGCGCCCCGACACGATAGTGCTTCCCAACGACGTCTGATAGGCGCAGGCTGTCCGCTTGCACTTTAACGTGTAGGAGGCATTATGCGCGAACATCACACCCGCAGGCATCCACTGACGACCTTGATCTTTACGGCCGGGCTTGGGATTGCCGGGGTAACGGTCGCCGGTGCCCAGTCCGCCCCGCCAACGCAACTCGAGCCTGGCGCAGGCCAGTGGAAGACCTGGGTTCTCGCGTCCGGCAATGAATTTCGCCTGCCGCCGCCCGATGAGACCGCGACAAGGCTGGAGACTGAGAAGTTGCGGGCCCTCGCCGCGACACGCACGCCGGAGGATGAGGAGCGGATTCGGTGGTGGGCGGCGGTGTCGCCGGCCTACCGATGGAACCAGGTTGCGGTGGATGAAGCTGTCAGGGCGGGGCTGAACGCGAACCTTGCCAGCCGATCGCTGGCACTGCTCCACACTGCGCTTGCCGACGCCATGATCGCGACGTGGGACAGCAAGTACGCGTTCAATCGCGCCCGTCCGGGAACCGTCGACGCCACTTTGCGAACCTTGGGCCCGCTGCCGTCCAGCCCCTCCTATCCCGACGAGCATGCTGTCGCGGGCACCGTCGCCGCGTCGGTACTGGCGCTTTTGTTTCCGCAGCGCGCGGAAGTCTTCGCAGCAATGGCCGATGAGGAAGCACGGTTGCGTCTGGCGTCGGGCGCCGCTTATCCGAGCGATGTGGCAGCGGGTCAGCAACTCGGTCGACAGGTCGCAAATGCCGCCTTGGAGCGGTACAAGCGGGACCAATCCGATGCTCCATGGAACGGGAGCGTTCCTGCCGGACCAGGCCTTTGGAATGGAACCAACCCGGTCATGCCGCAGGCGGCGACATGGAAGCCTTGGGTCCTGACGAGCCCCAACGAATTCCGACCGCCCGCACCCTATGCTTACGACACGCCGGAAAGGGCGGCGCAGCTCACGCTCGTCAGGGATTTCAAGCGTACGCCCAAGTCGAACGCCGATGCGAATTTTTGGGAGTTCGCTGTTGGCGGAAGCCGCAACTTCCAATATTGGAATGGCCACCTTGGGCGACTTTTGCTGGAAAACGGGCTTGCCACGAACCCGGTCCGCACGGCCAGGGCCTACGCATTGTTCCAGGCCGGCTTCTATGACGTGGGTGTTGCCTGCTGGGATGCGAAGTATGCGTACTGGGCGATCCGACCCTCCCAGCTTGACCCTAAGCTCGTCACGGTGTTCGCGGTGCCCAACCACCCGAGCTACCCGGCGGCTCACGCCTGCTACTCCATGGCTTCGGCTTTGATGCTCGGTGATATGTTCCCGGCAGACGCGGCACCGTTGGTGGCATTGGGCGAGCAGTCTGGAAACTCGCGGGTCTGGGCCGGCATTCACTACCCGGAAGACGTCGCAGCCGGCCAGGAATTGGCAAGGAAAGTGGTGAACCGGGTCAAGGAGCGCGCCGCCAGCGACGGGGCGGGCGACCTCCGATAATGCAGATTGACCGCCGCGGTCCCGGCCGCGGGCGTCTATCGGGAAGGTCGCGCCGGCCTCGCGGCGCGGCGCGCGGTTGCGCCGAGGGTCGGCGTCCCGGTCGTCCAACCGATCTGTCGCTGCCGTTCCCTCACTTCAGGCTGGGAAAATTAAACTCCGCGCCGGTGCGGATGCCCGTCGGCCAGCGGCTCGTGACGGTTTTCAGGCGGGTGTAGAAGCGGACGCCTTCCGGGCCGTAGATGGAGTGGTCGCCGAACAGCGAGCGCTTCCAGCCGCCGAAGGAGTGATAGGCGACCGGCACCGGGATCGGCACGTTGATGCCGACCATGCCGACCTCGATCTGGTCGGCGAACGAACGCGCGGCGTCGCCGTCGCGGGTGAAGATGGCGGTGCCGTTGCCGTATTCGTGCCGGTTGATGAGGCCGGCGGCCTCGTCGAAGCTCGCTGCGCGGACGACCGACAGGACCGGGCCGAAGATCTCCTCGCGGTAGATCGTCATGTCCGGGCGGACCCGGTCGAACAGCGTGCCGCCGACGAAATAGCCGCCCTCGAAGCCCTGCAGGCGGAAGCCGCGCCCGTCCACCACGAGTTCGGCGCCCTCGGCGACGCCCTTGTCGATGTAGCCGATGACCTTGCGCTGGTGCTGCTCGGTGACGAGCGGCCCCATCTCGGCCTCCGGATCCGAGGCCGGGCCGATCTTCAGCGCGCGGACGCGGGGCGCGAGCGCCTCGACGAGCGCGTTCGCCGTCTTCTCGCCGACCGGCACCGCGACCGACACCGCCATGCAGCGCTCGCCGGCCGAGCCGTAGCCGGCGCCCATCAGCGCGTCGGCCGCCTTGTCGATGTCGGCATCGGGCATGACGATCATGTGGTTCTTCGCGCCGCCGAGCGCCTGCACGCGCTTGGCCTTGGCGGAGCCGCGCGTGAACACATATTCGGCGATCGGCGTGGAGCCGACGAAGCTCACCGCCTTCACGTCCGGATGGTCGAGGATGGCGTCGACCGCCTCCTTGTCGCCATGCACCACGTTGAGCACGCCCTCCGGGAAGCCCGCCTCGCGGAACAGGTCCCAGATCAGCATGGGGGCCGAGGGGTCGCGCTCGGACGGCTTCAGCACGAAGGTGTTTCCGCAGGCGATCGCGACCGGATACATCCAGAGCGGCACCATGGCCGGGAAGTTGAACGGCGTGATGCCGGCGACCACGCCGAGCGGCTGGCGGTCCGACCAGCTGTCGATGTCCGGGCCGACATTGCGGCTGAACTCGCCCTTCAGGAGATGCGGGATGCCGCAGGCGAAATCCACCACCTCGATGCCGCGCGCGACCTCGCCGAGCGCGTCCGCATGGGTCTTGCCGTGCTCCCTGGAGATGGCGCGCGCGATGTCGCCCACGTGCCGGTCGAGCAACTCCTTGAACTTGAACATGAAGCGCGTGCGCTTCAGGGGCGGCGTGCGGCCCCAGTCCGGCGCCGCCGCCTTCGCCGCCGCGATCGCTGCGTTCACCTCCTCGGCGGTCGAGAGCGGCAGATGGGCGGTCGCCTCGCCGGTCGCCGGGTCGAACACCGGCTGGCGGCGGGTCGACGTGGAGGTCACGCGGGCGGCGCCGATACCGTTCTGGATCGTTTCCATGATGCTTTCCTCGAAGTCTCGTCGGGCCGGCGGCGGACCGGGGCCCTCAGGCGGCGGTCCGTCCGAGGCGTCGGACATTGGATAGGCCGGTCGCCCCGCAGCGGCTCAGGCGGCCGCTTTCAGAACCGTGCCGAGCGTGTCGAACAGTTCGTCGATCTGCCCCTTCTCGATGATCAGCGGCGGCGACAGCGCGATGATGTCGCCGGTGGTGCGGATCAGGAGACCGCGCTCGAAGGCGTCGAGGAAGCACGAGAAGGCGCGCTTGGTCGGCTGGCCGGCGATGGGTTCGAGCTCGACTGCGCCGATCAGGCCGATATTGCGCACGTCGATCACATGCGGCAGGCCCTTCATCGAATGGAGCGCGTCCTCCCAGTAGGGCGCCAGTTCGGCGGCGCGGGTGAGGAGCCCCTCCTCCTTGTAGGTCTCGAGCGTGGCGAGGCCGGCCGCGCAGGCGATCGGGTTGCCCGAATAGGTGTAGCCGTGGAAGAACTCGATCAGGTGCTCCGCGCCGTTCATGAAGGCGTCGTGGATCTTGCCCTTCACGAACACGCCGCCCATCGGGATGACGCCGTTGGTGATGCCCTTGGCGGTCACCATGATGTCGGGCGTGACGCCGAAATAGTCGGTGGCGAAGGGCGTGCCGAGGCGGCCGAAGCCGGTGATGACCTCGTCGAAGATGAGCAGGATGTCGTGCTTGTCGCAGATCTCGCGGAGCCGCTTGAGATACCCCTTCGGCGGAATGAGCACGCCGGTCGAGCCCGCGACCGGCTCGACGATCACGGCCGCGATCGTGGAGGCGTCGTGCAGGCCGACCAGCCGCTCGAGGTCCTCGGCGAGCTCCACGCCGTGCTCCGGCTCGCCGCGGGTGAAGGCGTTGCGCGCGAGGTCGTGGGTGTGGCGCATGTGGTCGACGCCGGTCAGGAGCGTGCCGAACATCTTGCGGTTCGGCACGATGCCGCCGACCGAGATGCCGCCGAAATTCACCCCGTGATAGCCGCGCTCGCGGCCGATCAGGCGGAACTTGGAGCCGTTCCCCTTCGCCCGGTGATAGGCGATCGCCATCTTCAGCGCCGTCTCGACGGATTCGGAGCCGGAATTGGTGAAGAAGACGTGGTCGAAGCCGGGCGGGGCGATGTTGACCAGCTGCGAGGCGAATTCGAACGCCTTCGGGTGGCCCATCTGGAACGCCGGCGCGTAGTCGAGCTCGGCCGCCTGCTTCTGGATCGCCTCGACGATGCGCGGCCGCTTGTGGCCGGCATTGACGCACCAGAGGCCGGCGGTGCCGTCCAGCACCTTGCGCCCGTCGTCGGTGGTGAAGTGCATCCGGTCCGCCGCGACGAACATGCGCGGAGTCTCTTTGAACTGGCGGTTCGCAGTGAACGGCATCCAGAAGGCGCTGAGATCGTTCGTCTTGACGGTGACGTTCATGGGTCCTCCGGGCGTGTTCGCTTCAAAGCGATTGATTTTCTGAACGGTCCGGCGAAACTACTCCCGCCGCCCCCGCCGGTCCATGGCTTGACGCCGTTCAGGCTGTTTTGAATATTGAACGCATGAACACCGTTTCGCCCGCCGCCGCAGGCCCCGCCGACGTGGATGTGGGGGCGCGCCTGCGCGCCCTGCGGCTCCGCCACGGCCTCTCGCAGCGCGAGCTCGCGCGCCGCGCCGGCGTCTCCAACGCCACCGTCTCGATGATCGAGGCGAACCGGGTGAGCCCGTCGGTCTCGGCGCTGAAGCAGATTCTCGGCGGCATCCCGGTCGCGCTCTCGTCCTTCTTCGCGGAGGACGAGGCGAGCGAGGAGAAGGTCGTCTGGCGCGCCGCCGAGCTGACCGAGATCGCCGGCGGCGACGTCTCCTACCGCCAGGTCGGAAGCAACCTCGCCGGCCGCAGCCTGCAGATGCTGCACGAGCGCTATCGCCCGGGCGCCGCCAGCGGTCGTCCGGCGATCCGCCACGAGGGGGAGGAGGCCGGCATCGTCATCCGCGGGCTGATGGCGCTCGAGGTCGACGGCCGCCGCTACGAGCTCGGCCCCGGCGACGCCTATGTGTTCGACAGCCGCAAGCCGCACAGCTTCCGCAATATCGGCGACACCGACCTGGTCGTGGTCTCCGCCTGCACGCCGCCGAGCTTCTGACGCAGCGCGGACGGCGCCCGGCGGGCGGCGCTACTTCACCGCGACCGCGACCGCCGCGCCGGCCATCACGGTCCCGGCGGTGCGGTCGAGGATCCGGCGCGCCGACGGGTTGTGGAAGAGCCGGCGCGCGCGGGCGGCGGCATAGGCATAGGCCGTGGCGACGCTCGACAGCACGATGACCACGGTCACGGCGATCTCGGCAAAGCCGAGCGGCGTCAGGCGGGTGAGGTCGACCAGCGTCGGCAGCAGCGCGAGATAGAACACGATCACCTTCGGATTGCCGAGCGTCAGCGACAGGCCGGCGAGGAAGGTCCGGGCCGGCGTGTCGGCGCGGCTCGCCGCGATCGTCTCGGCCGAGGCCTTCGCCGTCCAGAGCTTGTAGGCGAGATAGAGGAGATAGGCCGCGCCGGCATAGCGGATGACCAGGAAGACCTCGCCGAAGCTCTGCGCGATGGCGGAGAGACCGAGCACGGCGGCGGTCAGATAGACGAGGTCTCCGAGCACCATGCCGAGGATCATCGGCAGCGAATCCCGGAACCCGACGCCGAGCGCGCGGGCGACCACCGCCGCGATGCCCGGACCGGGCGAGGCCACCGCGACGACGAGCGCGAGCGTGAAGGCGATGAGGCTGGCGCTGTCCATGGGATCCCCCTCGAGCGGTGCGGCGGTCGACCGGCTTTCCGCCGCCATCGTGGCGGCATCGGTCAAGTAAAGCGCAGGCGCGGCCCGGCGCAAGCCCGCCACGGTCAGGCCCAGGGCTCCGAACTCATGTGACAGCAGGTGACTGGTTGCGGATTGGCTGATTCCGTGTGTCCTCCTGATTCGGAGGCGCGGGATGAGCATGACCGGCGACGAGGGCTGGGGATCGAAGTCGCGGTTGCGGGTGCTGCTGGAGCATTTCGGGCGGATCGACGATCCGCGCGACGTGCGCCGCATTCTTCATCCGCTGCCGGAGGTTCTGTTGCTGGTCGTCTGCGGCACGATGGCGGACTGCGACGATTACGAGAGCATCGCGGCGTGGGGCGAGGCGCATCTGCCGTTCCTCAGGCGCCATCTGCCGTTCGAGCACGGCGTTCCGGGCGAGCGCTGGCTGACGATCCTGATGAACCGGGTGGATCCGGCGCTCTTCTCGGCGGCCTTCACCGCCTGGGTGCGCGCGACCTTCCCCGGCCGAGCCGACTTCGTCGCCATCGACGGCAAAACCTCGCGGCGAAGCCACGACCGGCGTGCCGGCACCGACCCCATCCACCTCGTCTCCGCCTTCGCCACCACCGCCCGCCTGGTGCTGGCCCAGGAAGCCGTGCCCGACAAGGCGAACGAACTGGCCGCGATCCCGCTCCTCCTCGAGAGGCTCGGCGCGGACGGAGGTCTCGCCGGCGCGCTCGTCTCCATCGACGCCATCGCCACCAATCCGACCGTGGCGGCCGCGATCCGCGCCGAGGGGGCCGACTACCTCCTCGCGGTCAAGGCCAACCAGCCGACGCTGCGCGCCGAAGTCGAGGCCGCCTTCGCCGAGGCCGACCCGGCCACGCTCGAGCACCGCGTCGACGTCGACAAGGGTCACGGCCGCGTCGAGGAGCGACGGGTCGCCGTGCTGCGCGAGGTCGACTGGCTCTCCGGCGACCGCCGCTTCCCCGGCGAACTGCGCCTGCCGGACGTCGCCTCGATCGTCCGCGTCGAGACCGTCGCCCACCTCGCCGACCGGTCCAGGACCGACACGCGCTACTTCATCTCCTCCGCCGCCCTCTCCGCGCAACACGCCGCCGCCGCCGTCCGTGGCCACTGGGGCATCGAGAACCGGCTCCATTGGCTGCTCGACGTCCTCTTCCGCGACGACCAATCCAGGCTGCGAACCGGTCACGGAGCCAAGAACATGGCCGTCGTCAGACACTTCGCACTCAACCTCATCCGCTCCGCAAGCGACAAGCAATCCCTCAAGACGAGGCGCAAACTCGCCGGCTGGGACGACGAATACCTCGCAGCACTCCTCCAACCCGCAGCCCGTTAACTTGGATTCGGAGCCCTGCGGTCAAGCCGGGGCGCGGCGGCTCCCCGGCGCGTGCCCCTCGACCGTGCCGCGGATACACGCAATACTATAATAATAGTTGCGGCCGGGTCTGCGCGGTAAACGACCATTTACCTTTGCGGCGGATATTGGTAGCCTATTGTCAGACTTCGTCCACATTTTGGCGGCAGTCTAGGCAATGATCGGTTGGCCAGTCGGGGGGTGGGCCGCCGGCCCAACTTGGAGACCAGGATGACTTCGATCTTCACCAGAATTGCTTCCGTCGCGATGATCGCCGCCAGCGCGCTCGTTTTCGTCGCGCCGGCCCCTGCGGAAGCCCGTTGCGGCATCGGCTGCGGCGTCGGCCTCGGCATCATCGGCGGCGTCGTGGCGGGTGCCGCGATCGCGTCGGCCCAGCCGGCCTATCCGCGCTACGCCCCGCCGCCCGGCGTCTACTACGAGCCCGGCTATGTCTACTATCGCGGCCCGGTCTATGCCGGCTGCCGCAAGTACAAGTGGGTCGACGACTGGGGCCGCGTCCACATCGACCGCATCTGCGGTTGATCGAACACTCCCCTCGCGGCGCTCCAACGGGCGCCGCGCCATCCCCATGGATTGCAAGGCGCTCCCCGGAGCGCCTTTTTTCATGAGGGGCGCACGATCACGAGGCCCGGCTTCCCCTGATGCGCGGTCGATGTGGCCGACGCTCCAATGCGTTCGGGCCGGCCCCGCATCGCATTGCCAAGGTCTCGGCCGCGATGGCATGGTGCCGCGCCCCGGTCAGGCCGGGTGAGACGCTTCGCCACGCCCGAGAGGCTCCATGCTCCTGCCCGCCTCCGCGCCGGCCCCCGCCCGATCAGTTTGTCGCCGCCGCCCGCGCTTCGTGGCGCCCCTCGCCCTCCCGGTCGCGCTCGCGACGGCCCTCGCCGCATCGCCGGCGCTTGCCGCCGAGGCCGGGCACGGGCTCGACGGCGCGAGGTTGACGCTCGCCTGGGCGATCCCCTTCGCCGGCATCCTCCTCTCCATCGCGATCCTGCCGCTCGCCGCGCCCACGTTCTGGCATCACCATTTCGGCAAGGTCGCCGCCGGCTGGGCGCTCGCCTTCCTCCTGCCCTTCGCGCTCGCGCAGGGCCCGGGCGCCGCCGTCGACGCGCTCGTCCATTCGGCGCTCCTGGAATACATCCCCTTCATCATCCTGCTCGGCAGCCTCTTCACCATCGCGGGCGGCATCCTGGTGACCGGCAACCTGCGCGGCAGCCCGGCGCTCAACACCGGCCTCCTCGCGCTCGGCACCCTCGCCGCCAGCGTGATCGGCACCACCGGCGCCTCCATGGTGCTGATCCGGCCGCTGCTGCGCGCCAACGACGAGCGCCGGCACAATGTGCATGTGGTCGTCTTCTTCATCTTCCTCGTGTCGAACATCGGCGGCTCGCTGACGCCGCTCGGCGACCCGCCGCTCTTCCTCGGCTATCTGAAGGGCGTCGATTTCTTCTGGACCACCACGCACCTCTTTCCCGAAATGCTGTTCTGCGCCGTGATCCTGCTTGGCCTCTTCTATGCGATCGACCACCGGCTCTACCGCGCCGACGCCGCGCTCCGGGCCGCGCCCGACCCGACGCCGGATACCGGCCGGGTCGGCATCGAGGGCAAGGTCAATATCGCGCTCCTCGCCGTCGTGATCGGCGCCGTACTCATGTCAGGATCCTGGCAGCCCGGCATCGTGTTCGACGTGGTGGGCACGGAGGTCGAGCTGCAATCCCTGCTGCGCGACGTGATCCTCATCGCGGCCGCGGTCGCGTCGGTCAGGCTGACCCGGCCGGAGGTGCGCGCCGGCAACGCCTTCTCGTGGGACCCGATCTTCGAGGTGGCGAAGCTTTTCGCCGGCATCTTCGTCACCATCATCCCGGTGATCGCCATGCTGAAGGCGGCGGAGGCCGGCGCCTTCGCGCCGCTCGTCGCGCTGGTGAAGCACGCCGACGGATCGCCCCACGACCTCCTCTATTTCTGGATGAGCGGGATCCTCTCCTCCTTCCTCGACAACGCGCCGACCTATCTCGTCTTCTTCAACCTCGCCGGCGGCGATCCGGAGACGCTGATGGGCCCGCTCGCCGGCACGCTCGCCGCCATCTCCTGCGGCTCGGTGTTCATGGGCGCCAACAGCTATATCGGCAACGCGCCGAACTTCATGGTGAAGGCGATCGCCGAGGACCGCGGCGTCCGCATGCCGAGCTTCTTCGGCTACATGGCCTGGTCCTGCGGCATCCTCGTGCCGCTCTTCGTCCTGGTATCCTTCGTCTTCTTCATCTGAGCGGCCGTCGTATCGCCGCGCCCGGAACGAGCGAACAAGCGGCGAACGGAGGCTTGAATCCGCGCCCGGCCCCGGCCAGGATGCGGGGCATGCCGCACGCTTTCGCGCCGTTGCCGTCGCTCGAACCGCCCCCGTCCCGCCCCGAGGAGACGCGCCTCGTGCTGCGCGGCGTGAAGCGCCATCTGCGCGCACTCGGCCTCGCCTGCGTGGAGGAGCTGCCGCTCGCCTCCGGCCGGCGCGCCGACGTGGTGGCGCTTGGCGACGACGGCTCGATCCTGATCGTGGAGGTGAAGTCCTCGGTCGAGGATTTCCGGGTCGACTGCAAATGGCCGTTCTACCGGCTCCACTCCGACCGGCTCTACTTCGCCACGAGCCCGCGCGTGCCGCTTTCGATCTTCCCGGAGGATTGCGGGCTCATCGTCGCCGACGGCTTCGGGGCGGAGATCCTGCGCGAGGCGCCCGAGCATCGCCTCGCCGCCGCGACCCGCAAGGCGATGACGATCCGCATCGCCCGCGCCGCGGCGCTCAGGCTGCACGGCCTCGCGGACCCGGAAACGCTCGCCTGAGGGGTCATCCCTCGGCGCCGGGCGTCAGCGCGGGGCGCGCTTGGCGAGAATCCGCTGCAAGGTGCGGCGGTGCATGTTGAGCCGGCGCGCCGTCTCCGAGACGTTTCGCTCGCACATCTCGTAGACGCGCTGGATATGCTCCCAGCGCACGCGGTCCGCCGACATCGGATTTTCCGGCGGCTGCGCGCGGTCGGTCTGCTGCTGCGTCAGCGCGCGCAGGATGTCGTCCGCGTCGGACGGCTTTGCGAGATAGTCGACGGCGCCGAGCTTCACCGCGGTCACCGCCGTGGCGATGTTGCCGTAGCCGGTCAGCACGACGGCGCGCGCGTCCGGGCGGCGCCGGCGCAGCAGTTCGATCACGTCGAGCCCGTTGCCGTCGCCGAGGCGCATGTCCACCACCGCGAAGGCGGGCGGATGGTCCTCGACCTTGGCGAGGCCCTCGGCGATGGAGTCGGCCGTCTCCACCGCGAAACCGCGGCCTTCCATGGCGCGCGCGATCCGTTGCAGGAACGGCTTGTCGTCGTCCACGATGAGAAGCGATCGTTCGCCGGTGATGGCATGCGCCGTTTCGGTCATGTCTTGATCCTGTCGCCCTCACTCTACGCTTGCCGCGGCCGATCGGATCGCGAAAAGGTCGACCTCGGCCCCGGGCCCGGGAGCGGCCGGGTGCATCCGGCGCTCGTCTGCGGGACACATATAGGAGCGATCGGGGGCAGATGACAGCGGTGGCGGGGCTCAGGCCGGCGTGACGCCCAGATAGGGTTGACGTTCCGCCGCCGACCCCTGCTCCTTGGTCACCTTGGGCGGACCCTCCATGGCGGCGCGCGGCCAGGTGATGGTGATCACCGCGCCGGTGTCCGGCGGCTTGCGGTTGGACCACGCCATGTTGGCGCCCGACCGCTTCAGGAGCGTCTTGGCGATGAAATAGCCGAGCCCGAGGCCGCCGCCCGTGTCGCCGCCCCGATCGCGCGGCGCCCGGTCGCGCGTCGTCACATAGGGCTCGCCGATCCGGTCGATGATTTCGGGCGCGAAGCCCGGCCCGTCGTCGGAAATCGTGACCGTGACCGTGCGGTCGTCCCAGGCGGCCACGATGTCGACCTTGCGGCGGGCGAAGTCCATCGCGTTCTCGACAATGTTGCCGAGCCCGTAGAGGATCGCCGGATTGCGCTCGCCGACCGGCTCCGGACCGGCATTGGCCACCTTGGTCAGCTCGATCTCGACGCCGAATTCGCGGAACGGCGCGGCCACCTCCTCGATCAGGCTGGAGAGCGGCATGCGCACGAAATAGCTGTCGATGTCGGTGGAGAGCGTGGTCAGCTTGCGCAGGATCTCGCGACAGCGTTCCGACTGGGTGCGCAGGAGCGCGATGTCGTCGGCGAGCGGCGAGCCCGGCGGCAATTCGCGCTCGAGCTCGCGGGTGACGACCGCGATGGTGCCGAGCGGCGTGCCGAGTTCGTGCGCGGCCGCGGCGGCGAGACCGTCGAGCGCGGTCAGGTGCTGCTCGCGCTGCAGCACGAACTCCGCCGCCGACAGCGCCCCGGCGAGGAGCCGCGCCTCCTCGGCGACGCGGAACGCATAGGTGCCGGAGAAGACCAGCGTGAGGACGAGCGCGATCCAGATGCCGACCAGATAGAGCGCCGGCAGATCCGGCGCCGGCCCGTTGCCCCAGGGGAGCGGCATGTGCACGACCGCGAGGAGCGTGGCGATCAGCACGACGAGCGTGCCGAGGAAAATGGTCGACCGCGGCTTCAGCGTGGCGGCCGACACCATCACGGGGGCGAGCAGCAGGAGCGCGAAGGGATTGGCGAGCCCGCCGGTCAGATAGAGGAGCGCCGCGAGCTGCAGCACGTCGTAGCCGAGCAGCACCGTCGAGGCCGCGCCGAGCAGCCGCCGCGACGCTTCGAAGCGAAGCCGCAACAGGAGATTGGAAAGGGCGGAGACCGCCACCAGCGCGAGGCAGGGGATGAACGGGAATTCGAAGCCGAGCCCGAAATAGACGAACAGCACCGTCACCGTCTGCCCGCCGACCGCCAGCCAGCGCAGCTTGACCAGCGTGTCGAGCCGGAGGCTGCGCTCCGCCACGTCGCGCGAGCCGGAACTCGGATGCATTCAAACCCTCCAAATCGCGTCGCCGCCAGTATGGGCGCCGGCTCCAGACCCCACAAGCCGGGCTCAGAGCGCCGGGGCTCCGGCGAGCGCCAGTTCCAGCCGCCGCCAGTTCGCCGCGCCGGCGGGAAGCCCGAAGCGCAGCCAGTCCGGCCGGGCGGCAAAAGGCCGCGCCAGGATGCCCGCCTGGCCGAGCCGCTCGAACCACAGGCTCGCGCGCGGATGCCGGGCGAGCCGGTAGAGCGGCGTGCCGCCGAGCACCTCGAAGCCGGCGCCGTAGAGGATCGCGTCGAGGCGCGCCATGTCGTCGGTGAGGCGCTCGTAGGTCGCCTCCAGCCAGGCCGTGTCGGCGAGCGCGCGGGCACCCACATGGATCGCCGGGCCGGGCACCGCCCAGGGGCCGAGCATGGCGCGGAGCCGCCCGCCGAGCGCCGGCCGGGCGACCGCGAAGCCGAGCCTGAGGCCCGCGAGGCCGTAGGTCTTGCCGAAGGATCGCAGCACGACGGTCGCGGCCGGGACGTCGCGGGCGACGCTCTCCGACGGCCGAACCACGTCCATGAAGGCCTCGTCCACGACGAGAAGCCCGCCGCGCCGGCCGATCGCCTCCGCGACGCCCTCGATCTCCTCGCCATGGACGAGTCGGCCGTCCGGATTGTTCGGGTTGACGATCACCGCGGCGTCGAAGCCCGCGAGCGCCTCCACATGTTCGACAACCTCCACCGCGGCGCCCGCGGCGGCCCAGACATGGCCGTGCTCCTCGTAGGTGAGGCCGAGCACGCCGACGCGGCGCGCGAGCGCGAGGCGCGGCAGGAGCTGGATCAGCGCCTGGGTGCCGGGCGCGGCGACCACGTCCTCCGGCCGCGCGCCATAGACGCGCGCCGCGACCGCCTCCAGCCGGGCGAGATCGGCCGGCTCGGGCAACCGCGTCCAGGCCTCGGCGGGGATCTCGCCGACCGGATAGGGCACCGGATTGATGCCGGTCGACAGGTCGAGCCACGGCGCGGGCGCCGTCGGGAACCGTTGCCGCGCGACGGCGAGGTTGCCCCCGTGATAGACGGCGTCACCCGCAACGCCCCGGCTCCCGGTTTTCTCGGTCCTCTCGGTCATGGATCTCTCGCTCGCCTCGACCGCGTCCACCCCGACGCTCGCCCTCGCGGCGCTGCTGATCGAGGCGGCCGTCGGCTATCCGCCGTCTCTCTATAGCCGCATCGGGCATCCCGTCACCTGGATGGGCGCCCTCGTCGCGCGCCTCGACCGGCGATTGAACCGGGAGAGCGACGCCATGCCGCGCCGCCGCGCCATGGGTGTCGTCGCGCTGGCGATCCTGCTCACGGTGGTCGCCGTCTATGCCTGGGCGATCCAGCACTTCCTCGGCCGGCTGCCGGGCGGTCTCCTGCTCGTCGCGGTCGTCGCCGCGAGCCTGCCTGCGCAGCGGAGCCTCGAGGAGCATGTGCGCGCCGTCGCCGACGGGCTGGACAAGAGCCTCGAGGACGGGCGCCGGGCCGTGTCGATGATCGTCGGCCGCAATCCGGACGTGCTCGACGAGGCCGGCGTGGCGCGCGCCGCGATCGAGAGCCTCGCGGAGAACTTCTCCGACGGCGTGGTCGCGCCGCTCTTCTACCTGGCGGTCGGCGGCCTGCCCGGCGCGGCCGTCTACAAGGCGGCGAACACGGCCGACAGCATGATCGGCCACCGCACGCCGCGCCATGCCGCCTTCGGCTGGGCCGCCGCCCGCTTCGACGACCTGATCAACCTCCCCGCCTCGCGCCTCGCCGCGCTCTTCATCGTCCTCGCCGCCGCGCTCACGCCGGGGGCGTCGGCGGGCGACGCCGTGCGGGCGGTCTTCCGCGACGCGGGGCGGCACCGCTCCCCCAATGCGGGCTGGCCGGAGGCCGCCATGGCGGGCGCGCTCGGGCTGAAGCTCGCCGGCCCGCGCGTCTATGGCGAGGCGCTGGTGGAGGATGCCTTCATGGGCGACGGCCGCCGCGACGCGACCGCCCGCGACATCCGCCGCGCGCTCGATCTCTACGGCCGCGCGCTCGTCTTGCAGGCGCTGGCGCTCGCCGGCGTGGTCGCCCTCCTGCTGCTGGCCTGAACGGCGGCTCCGGCGCGGGACGCAACCGAGCGGGCGGACGCCGGTTGTCCCTCGCCTGTTTCCGCCCGGCCGTCGAGGCCGCTATGATGCGGGAAGGGGAATGTCTTGGCGCGCATGAGGGAGCGGACGGCGGCATGCAGGCGGATCCGACGGCGCCGCATCGGCTGACGACCCGGCTCGCCCGGCGGGTCCTGCGCGTCGCGGCCCTGCTGCTGGCCGCCTCGATGCTCTGCGCCCCGCGTGCCACCGCCGCCGAGGATGCCGCCGCCGCGCCCGCGGCCGAAGCGTCGCGGCCGCGCGAGGAGACCGTCGCCGAGGCGGTCTGCCGGCTGATCGAGCCGGCCGCGCGCAAGGAGGGCTTGCCGATCGCCTTCTTCACCCGGCTGATCTGGCGCGAGAGCAGCTTCCGCAAGACGGTGGTGAGTCGCGCCGGCGCGCAGGGCATCGCGCAGTTCATGCCCGGCACGGCCAAGGAGCGCGGCCTCGCCGATCCGTTCGATCCGGAAGCCGCGATCCCGGCCTCCGCCAATTTCCTCGCCGAGCTGAAGGCGCAGTTCGGAAATCTCGGCCTCGCCGCAGCCGCCTACAATGCCGGGCCGGGGCGGGTGAAGAACTGGCTCGACGGCAAGGCGAGCCTGCCGGCCGAGACGGTCGCCTATGTCCGCTTCGTCACCCGCCGCCCGGCGGATGCCTGGGCGGCGCTGTCGCGCGGCGAGCCGGCCGGCGAGGCGCCGGAGGCGGAACCGGAGGATTGCCTGAAGGTCACGGTGCTCTTGCGCGTGCCGGTGCGCACGGACGACGGCGAGGTCGGCATCGCGCTCGCGCCGCTGTCGCCCTGGGGCGTGCAGGTCGCCGGCAATTTCTCCAAGGCGATCGCGCTCCGGAGCTGGGAGCGGGTCCGCGTCGCGCAGGCGCAGGTGATCGGGGAGGCGCGGCCGATGATCATCGGGACGCGCCTCGCCGGACGCGGCCGGCGCGCCTTCTACCGCGTGCGTTTGCCGGCCGAGACCCGCGCGGACGCCGAAAGCCTCTGCACGCGGCTCAGGCAGGCGAGCGGCAGCTGCATCGTGCTGAAGAACTGAGGACCGGTCGGCATGGTTCGGACCGGCGCCCGCCTCGGCGCCGGCCTCACCCGGTCAGTGTTCCTCGTCGTCCGGACGGCCGAGCGAGTTGAGCTTGGCGAACACCTTGTCCGGATCGAGTTCCTCGGCCGCCTCGTCCTCGTCGTGAGCGAGCGCCTCCTCCGAGGTGGTCTGCTCGACCGGCAGCAGGATCGCGGCGTTCGGATCGTCCTCCTCGCGGCGCGGCATCCCCTTCGAGGCCTTCTCCACTTCGAGGTCGAGTTCCAGCTGCGAGCAGAGGCCGAGCGTGACGGGGTCCATCGGCTGCAGATTGGCGGCGTTCCAGTGGGTGCGCTCGCGGATCTGCTGGATCGTGGTCTTGGTCGTGCCGACGAGCCGCATGATCGCGGCGTCCTTCAGCTCCGGATGGTTGCGAAGGATCCAGAGGATCGCGTTCGGCCGGTCCTGCCGGCGCGACACCGGCGTGTAGCGCGGGCCGCGGCGCTTCTGCTCGGGCACGCGCACCTTGCGCTCGGCGAGCTTGAGGCGATGCTTGGTGTCCTTCTGGGCGCGCTCGATCTCCTCGCGCGTGAGCTGGCCGGCCATGATCGGATCGAGGCCCTTGATGCCCTGCGCGGCCTCGCCGTCGGCGATCGCCTTCACTTCGAGCGGATGCAGGCGGCAGAAGGCCGCGATCTGGTCGAAGCTCAGCGCGGTGTTCTCCACGAGCCACACGGCGGTTGCCTTGGGCATCAGCGGCGTGTTCGGGGCGGTCGTCATCGGATAAACCCTCCTTGGCGCTTCACCCGGGCCTCCCGCGGGCAAAGATCGAAATCGTCAGTGATGACGCTGGATCGAGCGGTATATACGCGCTGCCCGCCGTTTCCGCAATTTCGATTTCGGGCCTGCCCGGGCCCTCGTTTTCGCCTAAACGGTGAGCACGATCTTGCCGATATGTTCGCTCGTCTCCATCCGCCGGTGCGCCTTCGCGGCCTCGGCGAGCGGATAGGTGCTGTCGATCACGACGCGCAGGCGGCCGGTCTCGAACAGCGGCCAGACCTTCGTCTCGAGGCTCGTCGCGATCTGGGCCTTGAACGCAACGTCGCGGGCGCGCAGCGTCGAGCCGGTGTGGACGAGGCGCTTCACCATGATGCGGTGCACGTTGACCGTCGCCTTGGCGCCGCGCAGCACGGCGATCTGCACGATCCGGCCGTCCATCGCGGCGGCCTCGTAGTTCCGCTCGATATAGTCGCCGCCGACCATGTCGAGCGTCACGTCGACCCCGCGCCCGCCGGTGAAATCCTTCACCGCCTTCACGAAGTCCTCGTCCCGGTAGTTCACCGCGAGGTCGGCGCCGAGCTCCAAGCAGGCGGCGCATTTCGTAGCACTGCCGGCGGTCGCGATCACGCCCGCCCCGAACGCCTTGGCGAGCTGGATCGCGGTGGTGCCGATCCCCGACGTGCCGCCATGCACCATGAAGGTCTCGCCCGCCTTCAGGCCGCCACGGTCGAACACGTTCGACCAGACCGTGAAGAAGGTCTCCGGGATCGCCGCCGCCTCGACCGGGGTGAGGCTCGCCGGGATCGGCAGGGCGTTCGTCTCGTGTACCTTGCAGTATTCGGCATAGCCCCCGCCCTGGACGAGGCCGGTGACCTTGTCGCCCGGCCGGTGGCGCGTCACGCCCGGCCCGGCCGCGACCACCTCGCCGGCCATCTCCAGGCCCGGAATGTCCGAGGCGCCGGGCGGCGGCGGATAGCCGCCCTCGCGCTGCAGCACGTCGGGACGGTTGACCCCCGCCGCCACGACCTTGACCAGGATCTCGCCCTCGCCCGGCACGGGGAGCGGCCGCCGCTCCGGCACGAGGACGTCCGGGCCGCCCGGCGCGCGGATGGCGATCGCGGTCATGCTGTCCGGCAGTCCATCCGCATGCGTCATGGCTCGGTCTCCGTCGTCATCGTGGTTGGGGCACCGTCGCGCCGGAGCGAGGCGCGGTCATGGCGCGACGAGCACCGGCCCCACGTCATAGGTCGTCTCCACCACGCCGTTGCCATGGGTGGTCGCCTGGACGAGGGAGAGCTGCAAGGCCCTGCGCCCGGCCGGCCAGAGCGCCGTGCCGGTGCCGAGCAGCACCGGGATCTGAAACAGGTGCAGCCGGCGCACCAGCCGCGCGTCGGTGAAGGCGCGGATCGGCCCGCCGCCGCCGACCAGCCAGACACGCTTGCGGCCGGCATGTTCGAGGTCGATCAGGATCTCCTGCGGCGTGCGGTCGTCGAACACCGCGAGCCCGTCGCCGTCGAGCGGCGGCCCCTTGCTCATCACCACCGCGGAACGGTTCGGATAAGGCCATTCCTTGAAGTTCCGGCACTCCTGGTAGGTCTTCCGCCCCATGATGACGGCATCCACCTTGGAGAGGAAAGCGTCGAAACCGAAATCCCAGCTTTCATAGGGTTTCAGCCATGCGATGGAACCTGCGCGATCGGCGATGAAACCATCGACCGAATGCGCGATATAGAGAACGACTTCTGCCATGGCGCGACTCCGTGTCCGGGTTTTGTAGCAGCGCGGCGGTCGAATTATAATGCCGTTCGCGGACGTGAAGCGGAGTTCGAGCATGGCTTTCATCGACGAGGAACGGCCGAGGAAACCGGCCCACGAGATCGGCCAGGACATCACGCTCGTGTCCGAGGGCGAGCTCGTCGACCGCATCGCCATGCTGAAGGCCGAGATCGAGCGCCTGGAGGCGGCCATCGCGGCGCGGCGCGCCTCCAAGGCGGCGGCGGACGCCGTGTTCAAGCTGTGAGGATCGCCGCCACGTCGGAATTTCCAGTGCGCCCCTCCGCGCCCGAGCGGCCGGAGCGGGTCGCCGTCACCGGGCTGAAGCTCGTCGATTTCCGCAGCTATGCGACGCTCGCGCTCGACCTCGCGCCGGCCCATGTGGTGCTCGTGGGCGAGAACGGCGCCGGCAAGACGAATTTGCTCGAGGCCGTGTCGCTCTTGTCGCCCGGCCGCGGCCTTCGGCGCGCGACGCTCGACGAGATGGTGCGCGTCGGCGGCGCGGGCGGCTTCGCGGTCGCCGCCACGGTCAGCGGCCCGGACGGCGCTGTGCGCATCGGCACCGGCGTGACGGATCTCGCCGAGGAGGGCGAGCGCGGCCGGCGCGTGCGCATCGACGGGGTGCCGGCGAAGGCGAGCGAGGAGATGCTCGATCACATCCGCGTGCTCTGGCTGACGCCGGCCTCGGACGGCCTCTTCGTCGGCCCGGCGGCCGAGCGGCGCCGCTTCCTCGACCGCCTCGTCCTGGCGCTCGATCCCGGCCACGGCCAGCGCGTCGCCGCCTTCGAGAAGACCATGCGCGGCCGCAACCGGCTGATGGAGGACGAGCGGCCGGACGCCGGATGGCTCGACGCGATCGAGGCGCAGATGGCCGAGCAGGGCGCCGCCATCGCGGCCGCGCGCGTCGAGACCGTGTCCTGCCTCGCCGCGCTGGTGGCGGAGACGCGCGACGCCTCGCCGTTTCCCCATGCGGACCTGGCGCTCGAAGGCGAGATCGAGGCACTCGCCGCCGAGGGCCTGCCGGCCGCCGAGGTGGAGGACCGCTACCGCGCCCTGCTCGCCGCCGGCCGCCCGCGCGACCGCGCCGCCGGCCGCACCCTCGACGGCCCGCACCGCGCCGACCTGAAGGTGGTGCACGGCCCGAAGAACATGCCGGCCGACCGCTCCTCGACCGGCGAGCAGAAGGCCCTGTTGCTCGGCCTCGTCCTCGCCCATGCGCGCCTCGTCGGCGCGACGGTCGGGCGCGCGCCCGTGCTGCTGCTCGACGAGGTCGCCGCGCATCTGGACGCGCGCCGCCGCGCCGCCCTGTTCGACGCGATCGACGCGCTCGGCGGGCAATGCTGGATGACCGGCACCGACGCCGTCGTGTTCGCGCCGCTCGGCGAGCGCGCCGCCTTGTTCGAGGTGGCGGGAGGCAAAGTGACCCCAGGCGGGCCGGACCGGTGATGGCGACGCTCTCGGCCTATCTCAGGGCGGCGGCGCGGGATGGCGTCCCGAAGCGGTCGCTGATCGTCGCGCTGGTGGTCGGCACGGTCCTGAACCTGATCAACCAGGGCGACCGGCTGCTCGCCGGCGATCCGAACGTCCTGAAGCTGGCGCTCACCTATTGCGTCCCCTACCTGGTTGCGACCTACGGCGCCGTCTCCTACCGCCTCCGGCTGGAGCGCGCGGCAGCGGCGAAATCCGATCCGGCGACGGGGCCGAAGGCCAGCGCCTGAGGCATTCCGGTCGGCCGGGCGCCATGTCTTGAGTAAGCCGGCTCAGGAACCGTCGTCCGCGTCGGTCGCCGCATCGGCCTGGTGCATCGGCGGGGCCCGCCGGGCCGCGAGGGCGGCGAGGATCCGCCGCGCCATGGCGGTGGCGAACAGGTCCTCCACCGCGACGGATGTCTTGCGCCGCCAGTTCGGGCGTTCCCGGTCGGTGCCGGGGAGGTTGACCGCCTCGCGCTCGCCCGCGAGGTCGTCCGCCTGCACGAGCAGGAGCGAGGAGGGCGCGTCGGCGAGGAAGGCGTGGATGGCGCCGGCGAGCGCGGGCGTCATCGCCCCGTCCGGATCGAGGCCGTCCTCGGCGCCGGCCTCCTCGAGCGCCTCCACGAGGCCGGAGGTCATCGGCCGGCGCGGCTCCACGCCGGGGGCGAGGCGGGCCGTCTCGATCGCGGCGACGAGCGCCGCGCGCTCGCGCGCCCGGCCGGCGAGGAGCGCGTCCGCCAGCGCCGCGTCGATCCGGCCGAGCCGGAGGTTCTCGGCGATGTCCTCGCCGCTCCACCAGCCGGCGAGCGTGGCCAGGTCGTGGGTGGAAACGCAGGCCGCGGCCTGCGCGGGATAGCGGGTCGGCGGCAGGAACGCGCCGTCGCCCTGCCTCTCGAACCAGAGCACCCGGTAGGAGAGGATGCCCGTCTCCGCCATGCGGTCGCGAAACCCCTCCGGCACGGTGCCGAGATCCTCGCCGACGACGAGCGTGCGCGACCGCCGGCTTTCCAGCGCGAGCACGCCGAGGAGATCGTCGAACGGCATCGCCACATAGGCCCCTTCGGCGCCCGAGGCGCCCTCCGGCACCATGAAGAGCCGCCGGAGGCCGAGCACATGGTCGATGCGGAGCGCGCCGGCATGGGCCATGTTGGCGCGGATCAACCGGGCGAAGCCGGCATAGCCGTCCTCGGCAAGGGCGAGCGGATTGGGCGGCGGCAGCGACCAGACCTGGCCGCCCGCCGCGAAGGGGTCGGGCGGCGCCCCGATCGAAAGCCCGGCCATGACGAGCCGCTGTTCCGACCAGGCCTCGGCGCCGTCCGGCGCGCAGCCGACCGCGAGGTCGCGGTAGAAGCCGAGCGACAGTCCGGCCCGCCGCGCCGCCTCCGCGGCCTGGCCGAGCTGCCGGTCCGCAAGCCACTGGCGGAAGCGTGAGGCGTGGACCGCGAGCCGATGCCCGGCCGAAAAGCGCGCGACCGCGGGCGACGCCGGATCCGCGAGTTCCGCCGGCCAGGCGCGCCACGCCTCGCCCGGCCGGCTCGCCGCAATCGCCTCGAAGGCGCCGAAGCGGTCGAGCGCCGCGCCCTGGCGGCTCACATAGCGGCCGAACTCGGCCACCAGCGGATGCTCCGGCGGAAGCGCCTCGAACACCCCGAAGGCAGCGTCGAGCACGCTCGCCTTGGCCGCCCAAACGGCCGGATAGTCGACCGCCGCGAGATCCGCGAGCGGCCGGAAGGCGAGGTCCGCCTGGTCGAGCGCGGCGCGCACGGCGTCGGTCGGGAGCGCCTCGGGCAGGGCCTGCACGTCGATATAGATCGGATCGAGAAAGCGGCGGTCGGACGGGTGATACGGGCTCGCGCGGCTGCGGTCCTCGCCGAAGAGGGCATGCATGGGATTGAGGCCGACCGTGACGGCGCCTTCGGCAGCGGCCTCCCGGGCAAAGCGGGCGAGCGTGGTGAAGTCGCCGATGCCCTGGTCGGCGCGGCGGCGCAGCCCGTAGAGATGCGCCGCGACGCCGAACCGGCGGGCGCCGCCGGCGAGCGCCGGGGCCGGCCACGCGGTCGCCGGCGCGACGATGAGCCGGCTAATAAATGCCGGATCGTCGGCGAACCGCAGCGCGTGATAGCCGACCGGCAGGTCGGGGAGCGCCACGCGGGCGCCGATGCGCCGCCGCCCGTCGGGCGTCGCGACCGGTTCCGGCACGCCGCTCGCCGGATCGAGCAGCAGGTCGCGCGTCTCGCCCGCTTCAGTCGTGAGCGTCACGGCGACCGGCCGCCCCAGCGCGACCGCGTCGGGGCCGAGCAGCAGCGTCGCGGGGAGGCCGGCGCGCACGACCGTGGCCGGCGGCAGGGCGCGGCCGCGGCGGGCGGAGAGCTCCTCGATGCTGTCGCGCGTCTCGCCCGCCGTCGCGGCCGGGAGCCGCATGCCGGCCAGAATCGCCCGCAAGGTGTCGTCCGACACCGCATAGCGCGACCCGTCGATGTCCCACCAATGGTCCGCGATGCCCGCCGCGCGGGCGAGCGCGGCGAGGAGGGCCGGATCGCCCTTGCCCCGCCCGCCCGAAGCCGCCTCCGTGACGACCACGACGGAGCGCGCCGCGACCGCGATCACGCTCCCCGTGACCGGGGCCGGCGGCGCGTCGGGCGCGGCGCTGTCGAGCGCCTCGGTCCATTCCCGCCCGATCCGGCGCGCCGGCAGCGTCACCTCGATCGCCTCCGCGCCGGCATGGAGGACGACCAGGCAGCGATCCTCCTCATCGGCGTCGGTCGCCGGCTGGTAGAAGTCGGCGACGAGCGTGCGGTTCTCGGCAAAATTCCAGTCCGCCTCGGTCATGGCCCGGCCGGACGGCGTCAGCCAGGCGACGTCCGGGAGGGCCGCGCCTTCCGCGGGCCGCCCGGTCAGCACGGCCTCGGCGCGGAGCGCCGGATGGGCGAGGCGGAGCGCGACGAGGCGGGCGGTGAAGTCGGCGAGGCCCGTGTCGGCGCGCGCCCAGTCGAGCCAGGCGACCGCGTTGTCCTGCGCATAGGCGTTGTTGTTGCCGCCCTGGCTGCGCCCGACCTCGTCGCCCATGGACAGCATCGGCGTGCCGCGCGAGACGAGGAGCGTGGCGAGGAGCGCGCGGACGTCGGCGGCGCGGCGGGCGACAATGGTCGCGTCCTCGGTCGGCCCCTCGACGCCGTTGTTCCAGCTCTGGTTGTCGTTCGTGCCGTCGCGGTTCTGTTCGCCGTTCGCCTCGTTGTGCTTCGACCCGTAGGCCACGAGGTCGGCCAGCGTGAAGCCATCATGGGCGGTGACGAAGTTGACGCTCCGCGACAGCGGGCGGTGGCGCGCGGCGAACAGGTCGGCCGAACCGGCGAGGCGCGTCGCCATGGCGCCGACCAGGCCGCCGTCGCCGCGCCAGAAGCGGCGCGCGGTGTCGCGGTAGCGGTCGTTCCACTCGCCCCAGGCGGGCGGGAAGGCGCCGACCCGGTAGCCGCCCGGACCGATGTCCCAGGGCTCGGCGATATGGACGAGCGGCGCCAGCACCGGGTCCTGCCGGATCGCGCTGACGAGCGGCGCGTCCGGGTCGAAGCCGTCGGGCCGCCGGCCCATCACGGTCGCGAGGTCGTAGCGGAAACCGTCGACGCCGCCGCGCGAGGCCCAGATCCGCAGCATGTCCATGATCAGGCGCACGCCCTGCGGCCGGTCCAGCGCCAGCACGTTGCCGCAGCCCGCGTCGTCCACATAGGCCGCCCGGTCGTCGGGCCGGAGCCGATACCACCCCGCATTGTCGAGGCCGCGAAAGGCGAGCGTCGGCCCGTAGCGGTCGCCCTCGCCCGTGTGGTTCGGCACAACGTCGAGGATGACCGCGATGCCCGCCGCCCTGAGTGTGTCGACCGCGTGCCGCACCTCCGGCCAGCCGCCGGGCGCGAGCCGGGGATCGGGGGCCAGAAAGGCGACCGGGTTGTAGCCCCAGTAGTTCGAAAGCCCGAGCGGCCCGAGATGCCGCTCGTCGACCCAGGCGGAGGACGGCATCAGCTCCACGGCGGTCACGCCGAGCCGGGCGAGATGCGCGATGGCGGCCGGATGGGCGAGCCCCGCATAGGTGCCGCGGATCGGTTCGGGCACGTCCGGATGGAGCTTCGTGAAGCCGCGCACATGCAATTCGTAGATGACGAGCCGTTCCCAGTCCGGCGCCGCCCGCGGCACCGCCAAGGGCGGCGGAGGCTCGGCCGCGGCGACGATCCCCTTCGGCACATGCGCCGCGCTGTCGAGGTCGTCCCGTGGCGCACCGCCTTCGCGGGCGTCGAACAGGCTCGGATCGAGCCCGAAGGGGCGGTCGATCGCCGTAGCCCAGGGGTCGACCAGCAGCTTCGCCGGGTTGAAGCGGTGTCCCTCGCGCGGCGCCCAGGGGCCGTGGGCGCGGAGGCCGTAGCGCGCGCCCGGCGCCACGCCGCCGACGAAGCCGTGCAGCACGTCGCCGGTGCGGCCGGGCAGCGTGACGCGCTCGATCTCGCGGGCGCCGCTCGCGTCGAACAGGCAGAACTCGACCGCCTCGGCGCTGCCCGACCACACGGCGACATTGACGCCGCCGTCCATGGGCGTGACGCCGAGCGGCTCGGGCGCGCCGACCGCCAGCCGGCGAGGCGCCATCAGGTGATCACCGTCGGCTCGGCACGGCCGGTGAAGGGCACGATGCGGGCGAGGTCGCCGGCGAGCGCGACGAGATCGGCGAGCGCCGCTTGCGTCTGCTGGTCGTGGCGCGCCGGGTCGGGCTCGAAGCGCTCGATATAGACCCGCAAGGTCGCGCCCGCGGTGCCGGTGCCGGACAGGCGGAACACGATGCGCGAGCCGTCCTCGAAGAGGATGCGGATCCCCTGCCGCTCGGTGAGCGAGCCGTCGACCGGATCGCGGTAGGCGAAGTCGTCCGCCGCGGCGACGACGAGCTTGCCGAAGCGCTGGCCGGCCAAGCCGGCGAGCTGGCCGCGCAGATGCGCCATCAGGGCGTTGGCGCCCTCGGTCGCGACCTCCTCGTAGTCGTGGCGGGAATAGTAGTTGCGGCCGTATGTCGCCCAATGGTCGCGCACGATCGCGTCGACCGACTGCCCGCGCGCCGCGATGATGTCGAGCCAGAGAAGCACCGCCCAGAGCCCGTCCTTCTCGCGCACATGGTCGGAGCCCGTGCCGGCGCTTTCCTCGCCGCAGATCGTGGCGCGGCCGGCGTCGAGCAGGTTGCCGAAGAACTTCCAGCCGGTCGGCGTCTCGAACATCTCGACGCCCATCGCCGCGGCGACCCGGTCGGCCGCCTGCGAGGTCGGCATGCTGCGCGCGATGCCGGCGATGCCGCGCTGATAGCCGGGCGCGAGATGCGCGTTGGCGGCGAGGATCGCGAGGCTGTCGGACGGCGTGACGAAGCGGCCCTTGCCGATGATCAGGTTGCGGTCGCCGTCGCCGTCCGAGGCCGCACAGAGGTCCGGCCCGTCGGGGCTCATGGCGAGGTCGTAGAGGTGGCGCGCATGGACAAGGTTCGGGTCCGGGTGGTGGCCGCCGAAATCGGGCTCCGGCGTGCCGTTGATGACGGTGCCGGGCGGCGCGCCGAGGGTGCGTTCGAGGATCTCGGTGGCGTAGGGGCCGGTCACCGCCGACATGGCGTCGAAGCGCATACGGAAGCCGCCGGCGAACAACTGGCGGATGCGCGGGAAGTCGAACAGCGTCTCCATCAGCGCGCGGTACTCGACGACCGGATCGACCACCTCGACCGTCGCGTCGCCGACCTTGACCGGCCCGAGCTTGTCGAGATCCACGTCGGGGGCGTCGACGATCAGGTATTCGGTGATCGTCTTCGTCCGCTCGTAGACGGCGTCGGTCACCTTCTCGGGCGCCGGACCGCCATTTCCCACATTGTACTTGATGCCGAAATCGCCGTCCGGACCGCCCGGATTGTGGCTCGCGGAGAGCACGATGCCGCCGAAGGCGCCGGTCTTGCGGATGAGGTTCGAGGCCGCCGGCGTGGACAGGATGCCGCCCTGGCCGACCAGGATGCGGCGGAAGCCGTTCGCCGCGGCGATTCTGATGACGATCTGGATCGCCTCGCGGTTGTAGTAGCGCCCGTCGCCGCCGACCACGAGGGTGCTGCCCTCGAAACCCTCCAGGCAGTCGACGATGGACTGCACGAAGTTCTCCACATAGCCGGGCTGCCGGAAAACCGGCACCTTCTTGCGCAGGCCGGACGTGCCGGGCTTCTGGCCCTCGAAGGGCGTGGTCGACCGTTTTTGGATCATGCGAGGCTCCACCCGTTGAACCCGCTGACCGGGTTCTTGTTCGATCACTCAGGCGACGGTTCCGACCGGGCCGCTAAACCTGGAAGTCCTCGACCGCCGCCGCGCCCGGATCCTCGATGCTCGCCGTGCTGACCGGCCGGGCGGCGACGAGATCGCGGTAGAGGCGGGCATAGTGGGCGCCCGGCCTGCGCCAGGACACGTCCGCCCGCATGCCGTTCCTCATCAGCTTCGCCCAGTCCTCGCGCGCGGACCAGAGCTCGGCCGCCCGCCGGAGCGCCGCCGCGAGCATCTCCACCGAGACCGGCGCGAACTGGATGCCGGTCGCGACGCCGGCCGCGAGCGCCATCTCGTTGGCGTCCACGATCGTGTCCGCGAGCCCGCCGACGCGCGCGACGAGCGGGACCGCGCCGTAGCGCAGCGCGCAGAGCTGTGTGAGGCCGCAGGGCTCGAAGCGCGACGGGACCAGGATCGAATCCGACCCACCCTGGATCAGATGGGCGAGGCCCTCGTCGTAGCCGAACCGGCAGCCGATCCGCTCGGGGCGCGCGGCGGCGGCCGTCGCGAAGCCGTCCTCGAGCGCCCGGTCGCCGGCGCCGAGCAGGACGAGCTGGGCGTCGATCGCCTCGATCGTGGCGATGTTGTCGAGGAGCAGGTCGAGGCCCTTCTGCCAGGATAGCCGGCTAACGACCCCGAAGAGCAGTGCGTCGGGCCGCTCCGCAAGGCCGAACCGGCGCTGCAGCGCGGCCTTGTTGGCGGCCCGGCGTTTCAGGGTGCGCGCCTCGAAGGGCGCGGGAAGCAGCGTGTCGGTCGCCGGGTTCCACACCGCTTCGTCAATGCCGTTCAGCACCCCGTGCACGGAGGCCGCCCGGGTGCGCAGCAGGCCTTCGAGGCCCATCCCGCCTTCCGGCGTGCGGATCTCGGCCGCATAGGTGGGCGACACGGTGGTGATGTGATCGGCGAGCGCGAGGCCGGCCTTCAGGAAGCCGATCGCGCCGTAATATTCGACGCCCTCGATCGAGAAGGCGCGCGCCGGCAGGCCGAGGCGGCCGAGCAGCTCGGCCGGGTACTGGCCCTGGAAGGCAAGGTTGTGCACGGTCATCACGCTGACCGGCCGCGGCCGGCCGTCATAGGCGAGATAGGCGGGGGTGAGGCCGGCCTGCCAGTCGTGGGCATGCACCACGTCGGGCCGCCAGCCATCCGGCGCCTCCAGCGCGGCGATCGCCGCGGCGCGGGCGAGCGCCGCGAAGCGGAGCGCGTTGTCGGCCCAATCGCGTCCGTCCGGCCCCACATAGGGGTTGCCCGGTCGGTCGTAGAGATGCGGCGCGTCGAGCGCCAGGATGTCGAGACCGGCCGCGCGCCCGCGCCGGATCCGTGCCGGCCCGCCGAACAGATCCTCGAACCACCAGACCTCGCGCGTCTCGCCGAGCGCGGCGATGACCTGGGGATAGCCCGGCACGAAGGTCGCCATCTCGACGTCGTGGGGCGCGAGGGCGGCCGGCAGCGCGCCGACCACGTCGGCGAGGCCGCCGGTCTTGATCAGCGGGAAGACCTCTGAGGCGACCGAGAGGACGGTGAGTGCCGTCATCCGGAAAGCCTGTCGATCATCGGCTGGGTGATCAGGCAGATGCCGTTCGAGGTGCGGCGGAAGCGCTCGCCGTCGAGCTCGGGATCCTCGCCGACCACGAGCCCTTCCGGGATCTTCACGCCGCGGTCGACCACCACGTTGGTGAGCCGCGAGCCGCGCCCGACATCCACGTAAGGCAGGATCACCGCGCCCTCCACGCTGGAGAACGAGTTGACGCGCACGCCGGTGAAGAGCAGCGAGCGGCGCAGCGAGGCGCCGGACACGATGCAGCCGCCCGACACGAGCGAGGAGATCGCCTGGCCGCGCCGGCCCTCGATGTCGTGCACGAACTTGGCCGGCGGCGTGATCTCGCCATAGGTCCAGATCGGCCAGTCGCGGTCGTAGAGGTCGAGGTCCGGCACCACGTCGGTGAGGTCGATATTCGCCTGCCAATAGGCGTCGACCGTCCCCACATCGCGCCAATAGGGCGCGGATTCCTTGGAGGAGCGCACGCAGGAGCGGGAGAAGTGGTGCGCGACCGCTTTGCCGTGCTTCACCACATAGGGGATGATGTCCTTGCCAAAGTCGCGGCTGGAGCCCGGCTCCACGGCATCGCGGTTCAGCTGGTCGAACAGGAAGTTCGTCTCGAACACATAGATGCCCATGCTGGCGAGCGCCATGTCCGGATTGCCCGGCATGGGCGGCGGATCCTTCGGCTTCTCCACGAAGTCGATGATCCGGTCGCGCTCGTCCACATGCATGACGCCGAAGCCGGTCGCCTCCATGCGCGGGACTTCCAGGCAGCCGACCGTCACGTCGGCGCCCTGGTCCACATGCTGCTGCAGCATGAGTTCGTAGTCCTGCTTGTAGATGTGGTCGCCGGCCAGGATGATAATGTAGCGCGGCTCGTAGTCGCGGATGATGTCGATGTTCTGATAGACCGCGTCGGCCGTGCCCTGGTACCAGTGGTCCTCGGAGACGCGCTGGCTCGCCGGCAGGATGTCGAAGCTCTCGTTGCGTTCGGTGCGCAGGAAGTTCCAGCCGCGCTGCAGGTGGCGGATCAGGCTGTGCGCCTTGTACTGGGTCGCGACCCCGAAGCGGCGGATGCCGGAATTCAGCGCGTTGGAGAGCGCGAAGTCGATGATGCGCGACTTGCCGCCGAAATAGACCGCCGGCTTGGCGCGGCGGTCGGTCAGTTCCATCAGCCGGCTGCCGCGCCCGCCGGCGAGCACATAGGCCATCGCGGTGCGGGCGAGCGGTCCGCCGGGCGTCGGTCGAGACGACATGCTCTCTCCTCCTCGGTACGCGGGCGTTCGCGGGGAGCGCCGCCCGGCTTCTGGTTCAGGCGTGATCGCGCGAGGGCGCGACGGTCATTCCGGATCGTAGACGAAATAGAGCGTGGCGAGCGGGGGGACCACCAGCTCGGCCGAGGCCGGCAGCCCGTGCGACGGCACGGCCTCGGCCGTGATCGCACCCTGGTTGCCGAGGCCGGAGCCCCAGTAGAGTTCCGCGTCGGTGTTGAGGATCTCGCGCCAGCGCCCGGGCTCGGGCAGTCCGACGCGGTAGAACGGCCGCGGCACCGGCGTGAAGTTGGAGACCGCCACGACCGGCGGGTCGTCCGGGCCGCCCTTGCGCAGCCAGGCATAGACCGACTGCTCGCGGTCCTCGGCCACGATCCAGCGGAAGCCCTCGCCCTCGCAGTCGCGCGCATAAAGCGCGGGATGCGCCCGGTAGACCGCGTTGAGGTCGCCGATCAGCCGCCACAGGCCGCGATGCGGCGCATGGTCCATCAGCCACCATTCCAGTCCGCGCTCGAAGTTCCACTCCGAGGTCTGGCCGAATTCCTGGCCCATGAAGAGGAGCTTCTTGCCCGGATGCGCCCACATGAATCCGTAATAGGCGCGCACATTGGCGAAGCGCTGCCATTCGTCGCCGGGCATCTTGGCGATGATCGAGCCCTTGCCGTGCACCACTTCGTCATGGCTGAGCGGCAGCACGAAATTCTCGCTGAAGGCATAGATGAGCCCGAACGTCATCTTGTCGTGGTGCCACTTCCGGTGCACCGGCTCCTTCGCCATGTAGTCGAGGGTGTCGTGCATCCACCCCATGTTCCATTTGAAGCCGAAGCCGAGCCCGCCCGCATAGGCCGGCGCGGAGACGCCCGCCCAGGCGGTGGATTCCTCCGCGATCGTCATGGCGCCCGGATGCAGGCCGTAGACGAGTTCGTTGACCCGGCGCAGGAACGCCACGGCGTCGCGGTTGTCGTTCGACCCGTCCGGATTGGGCAGCCACTCGCCGGCCTTGCGCGAATAGTCGAGGTAGAGCATCGAGGCGACCGCATCGACGCGCAGGCCGTCGATGTGGAAGCGGTCGAGCCAGTAGAGCGCGTTGGCGGCGAGCACATTCGCCACTTCGCGACGGCCGAAATCGTAGATCGCCGTGTTCCAGTCCGGGTGGAAGCCGCGGCGCGGATCCGAGTGCTCGTAGAGCGGACCGCCGTCGAACATCGCGAGGCCGTGGATGTCGGTCGGGAAATGCGCCGGCACCCAGTCGAGGATGACGCCGATTCCCTCGCGATGCGCCCGGTCGACGAAGCGGGCGAAGCCGGCCGGGTCGCCGAACCGCCGCGTCGGCGCGAAGAGGCCGATCGGCTGGTAGCCCCAGGAGGCGTCGAGCGGGTGCTCGGAGACGGGCAGGAGCTCGATATGGGTGAAGCCGAGGTCCCGGACGTAAGGGATCAGCCGGTCGGCGAGCGTGTCGTAGTCGAGGAAGCCGCCGTCGTCGGCGCGCTGCCAGGACGAGAGATGCACTTCGTAGGTGGAGATCGGCCGCCGGCGCGGATCCCCCTCCCCGCGTGTCCGCATCCACGCCTCGTCGCTCCAGGCGAACCAGTCGATGCGCGAGACGACCGAGGCGGTCGAGGGGCGGAGCTCGCTCGCGAAGCCGAACGGATCCGCCTTCAGCGGCAGCAGGCGCCCGTCGGCGGCGATGATCTCGTATTTGTAGCCGGTGCCGACGCCCACGCCGGGAGCGAAGATCTCCCACAGGCCGCTGTCGACGCGCTTGCGCATCTGGTGCCGGCGGCCGTCCCAGGCGTTGAAGTCGCCGACCACGGAGACGCGCCGCGCATTCGGCGCCCACACCGCGAAATGCACCCCGTCGACGCCCTCGTGGGTCATCGGATGGGCGCCGAGCTTCTCGTAGAGCACGCGGTGCGTGCCTTCGACGAGGAGGTGATCGTCGAGCGGACCGAGCACCGGGCCGAACGCGTAAGGGTCGCTGAACTCCCAGCGTCCGCCGGCATTCTCGGCCTTGAGCCGATAGGAGAGGCGCTTCGCCGGGCCGGCGATCAGCCCCTCGAAGAAGCCGGCGCGGTCGCGGCAGGCGAGCGGATGGCTCACGCCGTCCACCACCGCATGGAGCGTCTCGGCGAGCGGCACGAAGGCGCGGATGGCGACGCCGCCGTCGACCGCGTGCTGGCCGAGAACCGCGAAAGGATCGCCATGGCGGGCGGCGATGATGGCCGACACGTCGCTCTCGGACGCCTCGAAGCCGGCCTTGACCATGCGCCCCCCTCACCGGCCGCTTTCGGCCGTTACTCTTTTGAACTGCCCGAGTCCCGGCCCGGCGCCGGCGTCAGCGCCCGGACTCCACGTGCCAGATATCCCTCGCATACTCCCGGATCGCCCGGTCCGACGAGAACCAGCCGACTCGTGCGGTGTTCAGGATGGAAGACTTCCACCATGCGGATCGGTTCCGCCACAGGCGGTAAACCGAGCGCTGGGCAGCATAATAGGCGTCGAAGTCGGCGCTCACCAGGAAGTAGTCGTGCCACGTGATGGCGTCGACGATCGGCTTGAAGCGGCCCGGGTCGCCGGGCGAGAACACGCCGGATCCGATCGCGTCGATCACCTCCTTGAGCCGCGGCGACTTCTCGATCACCGCGGTCATGTCGATGCCCTCGCGGCGGCGCGCCTCCACCTCCTCGGCGGTCATGCCGAAGATGAAGATGTTGTCCGCCCCGACCCGCTCCTTGATCTCGATATTGGCGCCGTCGAGCGTGCCGATGGTGAGCGCGCCGTTCAGCGCGAACTTCATGTTGCCGGTGCCCGACGCCTCCATGCCGGCGGTGGAGATCTGCTCGGAGAGGTCCGCGGCGGGGATCACCACCTCGGCGGTGCTCACATTGTAGTTGGGCAGGAACACCACCTTGAGCAGGCCGCGCACGGTCGGGTCGGAGTTCACCATGCGGGCGATGTCGTTGGCGAGCTTGATGATCAGCTTGGCCTGGTGGTAGCTCGCCGCCGCCTTGCCGGCGAAGATCTTCACGCGCGGGATCCAGTCGCGCGTCGGCTGCGAGCGGATCTCGTCATAGACCGCCACGGTCTCCAGCAGGTTCAGGAGCTGCCGCTTGTATTCGTGGATGCGCTTCACCTGGATGTCGAACAGCGCGTCGGGATCGACCTTGACGCCGACCCGGTCGGCGATCATGTGCGCGAGCGCCACCTTGTTGGCGCGCCGGGTCGCCGCATAGCGGGCCTGGAACGAGGCGTCGTCCGCGAAGGGCTCGAGCGCCGCAAAGGCATTCTCGTCGTCGAGAATGCGCGGGCCGACCGTCTCGACGAGGAGTTCGGTCAGCCCGGGGTTAGCCTGGTGGAGCCAGCGGCGGAAGGTGATGCCGTTGGTGACATTGGTGATCTTGTCCGGCTGCAGCTTGTGCAGGTCGCGGAACACGGTGACCTTCATCAGGTCGGAATGCAGCGCCGAGACGCCGTTCACCTTGTGCGAGCCGATGAAGGCGAGGTGGCCCATGCGCACCCGCCGGCCCGAATGCTCGTCGATCAGCGACAGGGCCGCGAGCTTCTCGCCGCTGAGACCCCCCTCCGCCTCGGCCGCCTTGCGCACGCGCTCCAGATGCAGCGCGTTGATCATGTAGATGATCTGCATGTGCCGCGGCAGCAGGCGCTCCATCAGCGGCACCGGCCAGGTCTCGAGCGCCTCCGGCAGCAGCGTGTGGTTGGTGTAGGAGAAGGTCTCCGTCGTCACCGCCCAGGCATCCGTCCAGGCCATGCCGTGCAGGTCGACCAGGATGCGCATCATCTCGGCGATGCCGATCGCCGGATGGGTGTCGTTCAGCTGGATCGCCACATGCTTGCCGAGCGAGGCGATCTCGTCGTGCTGGACGAGGTGGCGGCGGATCAGGTCCTGCAGCGAGGCGGAGACGAAGAAGTACTCCTGGCGCAGGCGCAGTTCCTGTCCGGCGGGCGTGGCGTCGCTCGGATAGAGCACCTTGGTGATGGATTCCGCGCGCACCCGCTCGACCAGCGCGCCCACATGGTCGCCGCGGTTGAACGCGTCGAGATGCAGCGCGTCGGTCGCCCGCGCGGTCCAGAGCCGCAAGGTGTTGACATGCTCGCCGCGCCAGCCGGGCACCGGGATGTCGTAGGCGACCGCCTGCACGGTCTCGGCCGGCTGCCAGACATGCCGCAAGGTCCCGTCCGGCTTCGCCAGCGCCTCCACATGGCCACCGAAGCCGATGGCGTATTCCACCTCCGGCCGCGGAAACTGCCAGGGGTTGCGGAAGCTCAGCCAGTCCTCGGGATATTCGAGCTGCCATCCGTCCTGGATGCGCTGGCGGAACAGGCCGTGGTCGTAGCGGATGCCGTAGCCGTAGGCCGGGATCCCGAGCGAGGCCATGCTCTCCATGTAGCAGGCGGCGAGGCGGCCGAGGCCGCCGTTGCCGAGCGCCGCGTCCGGCTCCTCCCCGCGCAGCGCCTGCAGGTCGACGCCGAGGCCGGCCAGCGCCTCCTCGAACGGCACGGTGAGACGCAGATTGTTGAGGCTGTCGTAGAGCAGGCGGCCGATCAGGAATTCGAGCGAGAGGTAATAGACCCGCTTCTCGTCCCGCTCGTAGGTCTCGCGGGTGGTGTCGATCCAGCGGTCGACCATCTGGTCGCGGACGGCGAGCGCGGTGGCCAGGAACCAGTCGCGGCTCGATGCCGTCTCGGTGTTCTTGCCGATCGAATAGGTGAGCTTCTGCAAGATGTTGCGGCGGATCTCCTCGACGTCGCCGGTGGAGCGGCGATCGTGCTTGCCCTGACCGTTCGCGCCGGGGCGCACCGCGCCGCCGAGTTCTCCGTCGATTGCCGCCATGTGCCCGTCCGCCCGTCCGCCGCAGGCCCGAAGACCACGCTGATCGACGACCATTTGATCCGCTGCAGCGCAACGGTTCAAGTGCCCCCGCGGCTTAAATCCAAAGCGGGGCCATGGCTTCGCGGAAGAGTGGCGGCGCGGCGGCCTTCGCGCATGCGAAAACGGGGACCCGAAGGCCCCCGTCCGCCGATCGAATGGGGCGTCGCGCGACGACGCCGGCGTCAGCGCACGGTCTCGGTGCAGGCGGCGTTGCCGTTGCGGTCGTAGACGCAGTCGCGCTTTACCGAGCGGGGCTCGGCCGGGACCACGACGGTGGTGCCGTTCTGGTCCGTCGCCGCGCCCGTGGCGCCGCCGACGACCGCGCCGCCCACGGCGCCAACCGCGGCACCGACCGGGCCGCCCACGATCGCGCCGCCGACCGCACCCGCGGTCGCGCCGGCAGCGGCGCCGCCGGTGGCGTTGTTCTGCGCGAAGGCGAACGAAGGAGCCGACAGGAGCGCGGCGGTGGCGGCAATGGCAATGAGGGTGTTACGCATGTCAAATCCTCGCGGTTGATGGATGTGCCCCGACAACGCCCCTTCGCCGCGATGGTTCCGGCAGATCATCCCGGCGCTCCGCCTGTCATGTGGTGGCATCCCCGAAAAATAACGCGCCAAGGTCGGCCATGACTTGCGTCGATCACCTTGGATATAGACCTTGCTAGACGTTCGTTCCGTTCGCGACCGCGCGAGCAGCTGGCACTTGAGCTTGCTTCGCCGGAACCCCCGGCCGGCTCGAGTGTTTCCGGATCGGTGGGCTCGAAAAACCCCTAGGAGCAGAACACATGCGTGCATTGACCCTCGCCGCCGCCCTCGTCGGCGGCATCGCCACCGTCTCCAGCGCCGAAGCGCTTCCGGTCACCAAGATGCCGAGCGTCGACGAAAGCTCGCTCGCGACCAATGTCGCCTGGTACTGCAACGGCCGCGGCCATTGCGTTCAGGTGCGTCGTCCGGGCTATGTGGTCCGCGGTGGCTGGGCGCCCCGGTGCCGCGCCACCTGGCGCTGGAACGGCTATCGCTGCGTCGCGCCGGGCGTCACCATCCGCGTCCGCTGAACTTTTCGAGCTGATCGAGACAGGCAAAAGCCCGCCGCCTTCGGGGACGGCGGGCTTCTTCATGGCCGGGACGTCACGCCGTGCCGATCAGCTGCGCGGCGGCGGTGACGACGAACAGGACCAGGAACACGACGAAGATAGTCTTCGCGATGCCGGCGGAAGCACTCGCCACGCCGCCGAAGCCGAACAGGCCGGCGACCAGGGCGAGAACGAGAAAGACCAAGGCCCAGTACAACATGACGATGAACTCCAGGTCGGTTGATGCTGCCTAGTCAACACGCGATCCCCCCTGAAGTTGCATGACGCGGCCGGAATCTCGGCCGTCGCCTAGCGGCGCATGCGGACGAGCCCTTCCTGGGCGGTCGACGCGATCAAAACGCCGTCGCGCGTGTAGATCGAGCCGCGGTTGAGGCCGCGGCTGCCCGAGACGACCGGGCTGTCGCAGGCATAGAGCAACCAGCCGTCGACCCGCGCCGGACCGTGGAACCACATGGCGTGGTCGAGGCTCGCCAGCTGCAGGTCGCGGTCGAACACGCTGCGGCCATGGGCGAACAGCGACGTGTCCAAAAGCGTCATGTCCGAGAGGTAGCCGAGCACGGCCGCATGCACGACCGGGTCGTCCGGCAGCGGCCCGGTGGGGCTGAGCCAGGCGCGCTGCACGGGCTCCAGCACGTCGCGCGTCACATAGTGGCGGAGGTCGAGCGGGCGGATCTCGATCGGCCGCTCCCGCTCGAAGAAGCGCCGGACGCCGTCGGGCGCGGTCGGCCCGAGCGCGGCGGCGAGCTGCCGGTCGCCCGGCAGATCCTCCGGCATCGGCACCGCCGGCATCGCGGCCTGGTGCTCCAGGCCCGGCTCGGGCACGTGGAACGACGCCGACATGGAGAAGATCGCCGCGCCGTCCTGCAGCGCGAGGACGCGGCGGGTGGTGAAGCTGCGCCCGTCACGGATGCGGTCGACCTCGTAGAGGATCGGCACGGTCGGATTGCCCGGCCGCAGGAAATAGGCGTGCAGGGAATGGACCGGCCGCGCGTCGACGGTGCGGCAGGCGGCGACCAGTGCCTGGCCGATCACCTGGCCGCCGAACACGCGTGCCAGTCCGGACTGGGGCGAGATGCCGCGGAAGCGGTCGGCCTCGATCGTCTCGAGGTCGAGCACGGCGAGCAGCGTTTCCATGGCGGACGGCATGATCCTGGCCCTTTCCCGCGCCCGGCTCCCGCCGTCGGCCCGGCCGGGCGCTCGCGCCAGCCTCCGATAGCGGCGGCGGCGCGGGATGTCGACGGGCCGCAGTGCAGGGCGGCGCCGCGGATGCTAGAACCGGCGCCGAGCGAAGGAGACGCGCATGACCGATCGGTTCGACGTGATCGTGGCGGGCGGAGGCTATATCGGCCTGTCGCTCGCCCTGGCGCTGAAGCAGGGCGACGCCGATCTCGCGGTCGCGGTGATCGAGCCGCGTCCGCGCGCCGCCTGGGCGAAGGACGGGCGCGCCTCGGCGATCGCGGCCGCGGCCCGCCACATGCTCGACCGGCTCGGCGTGTGGGAGACGATCGCGCCGGAGGCGCAGCCGATCGTCGACATGATCGTGACCGACAGCCGGGTGAAGGACGTGGCGCGTCCGGTGTTCCTCACCTTCGCGGGCGACCTGGAGGACGGGAGCCCCTTCGCCCACATGGTGCCGAACGCCGCCATGGTCGGCGCGCTCGCCGAGGCGGGCGAGGCCGCCGGCGTCGCGGTGATCGCGCCCGACCAGGTCACGAGCTTCGACGTCGGCGCCGGCTCCGTTTCCGTCCGCCTCGGATCCGGCCGCACGGTCGAGGCCTCGCTGCTGGTCGCGGCGGACGGGGTGCGCTCGCGCCTGCGCGATCTCGCGGGCATCCGCACAGTCGCCTGGGACTACGGCCAGCTCGGCATCGTGGCGACGATCGAGCACGAACGGCCCCATGGCGGGCGCGCCGAGGAGCATTTCCTCCCCTCCGGACCCTTCGCCATCCTGCCGCTCGCCGACGACGCGGAGGGGCGCCATCGCTCCTCGCTGGTCTGGTCGGAGAAGAGGTTCGAGGCCGAGCGGCTGATGGGCGGCGACGACTTCACCTTCCGCATCGAGCTGGAACGTCGGTTCGGCCGCCATCTCGGCGAGATCCGCCCGCTCGGGGCCCGCAACGCCTATCCGCTCGGCCTGACGCTGGCGCGCGCCTGGGTGAAGCCGCGCTTCGCGCTCTGCGGCGACGCGGCGCACGGCATCCATCCGATCGCCGGCCAGGGCCTCAACATCGGCTTCCGCGACGTGGCCGCGCTCGCCGAGGTGATCGTGGAGGCGCGGCGGCTCGGCCAGGACATCGGCGCGCTCGACGTGCTCGAACGCTACGAGCGCTGGCGCCGCTTCGACGCCTTCGAGATGGGCGTGATCACCGACCTCCTGAACCGGCTCTTCTCCAACGACCTAGCCCCGATCCGCATCCTGCGCGATCTCGGCCTCGGCCTCGTCGACCGCGTGCCGGCGCTGAAGCGGCGCTTCATCCGCGAGGCGGCCGGGATCGGCGGCGACGCCCCGCGGCTCCTGCGCGGCGAGGCGATCTAGCCGGGGCCACGCCGGCAGGCCGCGCCGAAAGGCCGATTGCGACCGGCGGGCCGGCCCTCTAGCGTGCGGCCGAAGGAGCTCAGCCATGACCGCCCGTCCCCGCCGCAGCGTGCTCTACATGCCCGGATCGAACGCCCGCGCGCTCGACAAGGCGAAGTCGATTCCGGCCGACGCGCTCATCCTCGACCTCGAGGACAGCGTGGCGCCGGACGCCAAGGAGGCGGCGCGCGCGCAGGTGGCGGCGGCGGTCGCGGCCGGCGGCTACGGCCGGCGCGAAATCGTGATCCGGATCAACAGCCTCGACAGCCCCTGGGGCCGCGCCGACCTGGAGGCCGCGGCGGCCGCCGGGCCGGACGCCGTGCTGGTGCCCAAGGTCGCCTCGGCGGACACGATCCGCGAGGTCTCGTCGCTTCTCGACCGCGCCGGCGCGCCCGCCGGCATGGGCGTCTGGGCCATGATGGAGACCCCCATGGCGGTGATCGAGGCCGGCGCCATCGCGGCCGCACGGCGGGATCCGGCCGGCCGGCGCTTCGCCGCCATGGTGCTCGGCACCAACGACCTCGCCAAGGAGACGCGCGCCCGCATGCTGCCCGGCCGTCAGCCCATGCTCGCCTGGCTGTCGCTCATCCTGGCGGCGGCGCGCGCCCACGGGCTCGACGTGATCGACGGCGTCTTCAACGATCTCGACGACGAGGCCGGCTTCGAGGCGGAGTGCCGCCAGGGCCTCGACCTCGGCATGGACGGCAAGACGCTCATTCACCCGAAGCAGGTCGCAATCGCCAACGCGGTCTTCTCGCCCTCCGAGGCGGAGCTCGCCCAGGCGCGGCGGATCCTCGCCGCCTTCGCCGAGCCCGCCAATGCCGGGCGCGGCGTGATCACCTTGGACGGCCGCATGGTCGAGCGGCTGCATGCGGAGATGGCCGAGCGGACGGTCGCGATCGCCCGTATGATCGACCCGGCGGCGTGACGGACCGCCGCCCGCGACCGATGGAACCCCGCCGATGATCCTCTACCGCTACCTGACCGGCCCCGACGACGTCACCTTCTGCAAGCGGGTGACCGCCGCCCTCAACCGCGGCTGGCGGCTCGCCGGCGAGGCGACGCTGACCTTCGATCCGGTGCAGGGGCGCGTCGTCTGCGGCCAGCCGATCACCAAGGAGGTGCCCGGCGTCGACTACACCGACGATGTCAAGCTGTCGGACTATTGAAGCCGGAGCGGCCGATCAGCGGTTGATCGTGACGGACGAGCGCGCCGAGGTCTGGCCGCCGAACCGTTCGGCGCCGGCGCTGTAGAGCGTCGCCACGGTGGTGCCGTCGGCGGCCTTCAGCGACACCTGTTTGCCCTGCAGGTCCCACGCCGAGATCTTCTGCAGTTCGGCCGAGCTGCAGCCGCGTGTCGTGGCACGATAGCCGCCCGACCAGGTGGTGAGCGTCATGAAAAGCTGGCAGTTGTCGCCGCCGGAGGAGAGCTTCCAGCCGCCGAGCAAATCGGTGCGGCCGACCGCGACGCCGCCGCCGGACGGTGCCGCGGCCTCGGCGATCTGGGTGCCGGATGCCGGCGGCTCGACGGGTGCGCCCGCCGGCGGGGGCAGGTCGGTCTGGGCGACGGTGGGCGGATCCTGCGGCACCGGCGGCAGCGCCTGCCAGGTGCCGGGCGTCTGCTGCGGCTTCGGCGCCTCGACCCGCGCCGACGGGGCTCCGCCGAGGTCGCTGAGCCCGACCCGCCCGCAACCGGCCAGCGCCATGCCGACGGCCGTCGCCAGCAGAACCCGTCCCCAACCGCTCATCGTGCAAGGCTCCTCATGCCGTCCGTCGGTCTCCCATTCGCCCTGTGCCCGCGCCCGGTCCGCCCTGCGTTTTTCCGGCGCCGGAGCGGCCGGCCCGCCCGGGCGGCGAGGGATGTCGGCGCTTCATGGCTATTTTCCGTCCTGTCGACACAACTGACCGAAATGTGGCGCCGACGCAACGGCCTCCACCGCCGGACACGCGCTTGCGACAGTTGGGCGCCTTGAAACCCCGGGTGTGCAGTGCAACATTCCACTCGAGGAAACGGCCTGGATTCGCGAAAAGCGGCCGAGCGGGACGGGAAACCGGACCGTGCGGCCATCGAAGGACGAACCCATGACCGCACTTGTCACCACCGGCGCGACCTTGCGCAAACTCTGGGCCGGCGACCGCGCCCGCTTCCGCGACCACCTGCTCCGCCTCGACCCGACCGGCCGCCACCAGCGCTTCGCCATGAGCGCGTCGGACGACTTCGTGAGCGGCTATGCCGAGCGCAGCTTTCATCTCGACAGCGTCATCCACGGCTGGTTCGCGGACGGCGAACTGCGCGGCGCGGGCGAACTGCGCCTGATCGGCGGCGCGAAGCGCGAGGCCGAGATGGCGTTCAGCGTGGAGAACGCCTGGCAGGGCCGCGGCATCGGCACTGAGTTGATGAACCGCACCCTGCTCGCCGCGCGCAACCGCGGCATGCGCCGGCTCTACGTCAACTGCCTCGCCAGCAACCGCCACATGCAGCGGCTCGCCCGCCGGTTCGGCGGCGAACTGGAATATGAGTCGGGCGACGTGATCGGCCTGCTGCTGCCACCGGCGCCGTCGGTCGGGTCGGTGATGAAGGAAGTGATGTCGGACGGCCACGGCCTCGTCTCCGCCGTGTTCGACCTGCAACGGCGCCTGCTCGGCGCCGCCTGACGCAGATCCGCCGCCCGGCGTTTACGTCCGCTTAACCAATGGCGTCCGAAGGTAGGCAGGCGGGTCCCGTTTCACCTCCGCGCATTGCCAATCCAAAGGATAGTCCCATGGACGGACCGACGACCGTGCGGCCACTCGGCGCGGCCGAGCTCGAAGCGTTTCTCGGTCACATGACGCGGCTCGACGCCGGCGCCCGCGCGTTGCGCTTCTGCGCCGGGGTCGACGACTATTTCATCCTCTCCCACTGCCTCGCCATGGTGGTGGCGCGCACGTCGCTGGTCGGCGCCCTGGTGGGCGACGAGGTGCGGGGTGCCGCCGAGGTCGAGGTGGACGACGACGGCGAGGTGGGCGAGGTCTACCTGACGGTCGAGCGCGAGTGGCGCGGCCAGGGCATCGGCACCGCGCTGATGCGCACCGCCGTGGAGGAAGCGCGCCGGCGCGGTGTCGGCCGCCTGCGCATCGACGTCGATGTGGCCAACGAGGCCATGCACCGAATCGCCCTGAAGAACGGCTTCCTCGCCGAAGGCGGCCGCCGCACCGTCACCTACGGCCTGGCGCTGCGCCAGGCGTCGGAGGCGCGCGGCGAGCCGGTCGGCCGGCTCTGGTGGAACCCGTTCCGCGCCGGCGCCCGCACCGCCTGAGCGGCGTCTCGAGGATTTCGCGCCGAGCGGACAAGCTCTAGAACAGGCGTGGCGTCCGATTCGGCCGGGACCTACGGCCGCGGACGGCCGCGCCGTCTGCGCCGAGCCGCCTGTCGCAGTCTCGCCACGAGTTGCGGCTATGGCGCAGGCCTGATTTGACTTAAGGCAGCCGCCGAACCGTCGGTTCCTGCGCGGCCTGGAGGACACCATGACGTCTTCGATGACCTCGCGCGTCGCCATCGCCGTCTGCGCGCTGCTCGCCGTCTCCCCGGCGCTGGCGCAGGTGCCGAAGCCGGCCGACGCGCCGCCGGCCGCGGTCCCGCCCGCCGCCGCGCCCCCGGCGGGAGCACCCGCTGCCGGAGCCCCGCCGGCCGGCGCGCCGCTGACGCTCGGCCCTCCGCCCGGCACCCTGACGGCGCCGCCGCTCGCCGTGCCGGCCGCGGCCCCGGCCGCGCCGCTGAAGCTGACGCCGCCGCAGAAGGACGCGCTGACCGGCATCAACACCTATTTCAACGGCGTGCGCACGCTCGCCGGCAATTTCGAGCAGTTCGGTCCCGACGGCCAGCGCACCGAAGGCCAGTTCTTCATCATGAAGCCCGGCCGGATCCGCTTCCAGTATGCGAAGCCGTCCAACCTCGAAGTGGTCTCCGACTCGGTCGACGTGATCGTCAAGAACCGCAAGACGCAGGAGCAGGACCTCTATCCGCTCTCCAAGACGCCGCTGAAATATCTCCTCGCCGACAAGCTCGACCTCACCTCCGAGGCGAACGTCACCAAGGTCTCGGTCGAGCCCGATCTCGTGACCGTCGTGGTCGAGCAGTCGACCATCTTCGGCGACGGCAAGCTCAGCCTCGTGTTCGACCGCAAGACGAACGAGCTGCGCCAGTGGACCGTGACCGACGCGCAAGGCTTCGACACCGTCGTGGTGGTCAGGAACGCGGTCGCCAACCAGCCGGTCGACGAGAAGATCTTCCGCATCGACAAGCTGCCGATCATCCCGCCGAAAGACAACTGATCCGGGCGGTCACCCGCGGCGCTCGCGCTCGTCTCACGGCGTTGTGACGGCGCTCCGACCGGTATGCCTTAGCGTCCACTCTTGATCATCGGGGTCTTCCGACCAATTTGTGTCGGATAGGCAGGATCGCCATTCCAACCCGGCAGCGCCCCCGTCTCGCCGAGCGGCGACCCGCCCACGACCGGTCAATCCCTCCCGGTCGAGCGCGGCCCCGAGCCAGCGCAAAGCGCCTCGTCCCATCCCCCCGGGACGGGGCGCTTTCTTGTCCGGACCCTGCCGCGCACGCCTCGGACCCGCTTCCGCTCCGCCCGCAAAGGCACTAAGCCTGGGTCAGACCCCGCGGAACGAGCCATGCCGTCGTCCCTGACCGTCGCCACCTGGAACATCAACTCCGTGCGCCTGCGCCTGCCCCTCGTGGAGCGCTTCCTGGAGGAACAGCGCCCGGACGTGCTGTGCCTGCAGGAGACGAAATGCCCGGACGCCAATTTCCCGAGCGGCGCGTTCCGCAAGCTCGGCTACGACCACCAGGCGATCAACGGGCAGAAGGGCTATCACGGCGTCGCCATCCTCTCCCGCATCCCGTTCTCCGCCGTGGACAAGCGCGGCTTCTGCAATGTGGGCGACGCCCGCCACGTCGCCGCGACGCTCGACCTGCCGAGCGGCCCGGTGGAGATCCACGACCTCTATGTGCCGGCCGGCGGCGACGAGCCGGACGCGGCGGTCAACGCGAAGTTCGCCCACAAGCTCTCCTTCCTCGACGAGATGAACGGCTGGATCGGCGGCGCCGCGCACCCGGAGGCCGCGATCGTGGTCGGCGACCTCAACGTCGCGCCGCTGGAAGAAGACGTCTGGTCGCACAAGCAGATGCTGAAGGTCGTGAGCCACACGCCGGCGGAGACCGAGGCGCTCGAAAAGGTGCGGCGCGGCGGCGGCTGGATCGACGTCATGCGCCGCTTCGTGCCCGCGACCGAGAAGCTCTACACCTGGTGGAGCTACCGTTCGCCCGACTGGGCGGCGAGCGACCGCGGCCGCCGGCTCGACCATGTCTGGGCCTCGCCCCGGCTCGACGGCCGCATCGAGGCGATGCATGTGCTGCGCGACGCGCGCGGCTGGGACCGGCCGTCCGACCACGTGCCCGTGATCGCCCGCTTCGAGGTGTGACGGGAAAGCAAGCGGTGAGGATGACGCGAGCGCGGGAACCCCGTCCCGGCATTTCATGTTGCCCTCGGTGACCCGTCCTATAACGTGGGTCGCAGTCCAGATTCGGAGGGCCCAGACATGCCGCGGTTGTTCACCGGCCTGGAGATTCCCCCGCCCCTCGCCGAGAGCCTGACGATGCTGCGCGGCGGCCTGCACGGTGCCACCTGGATCGACCCGGAAAACTATCACATCACGCTGCGCTTCATCGGCGACATCGACGAGCGGGCGGCCGACGAGGTCGCCGACGCGCTCGCCCGCGTGAAGCGGCGCGGCTTCGACGTCCGCGTGCGCGGCATCGGCGCCTTCGGCGGCGGCAAGCCGCATTCGGTCTATGCGGCGGTGGAGCCCTCGCAGCCGCTCATGGAGCTGCAGGCCGAGCACGAGCGCATCATGCAGCGCTTCGGCCTCGAACCCGAGGGGCGCAAGTTCACGCCGCACGTCACGCTCGCGCGGGTGAAGGGCGCCGCTCCGCGCAGCGTCGTGGAATGGCTGAATGTGCGCGGCGGCTTCCCGGGCGGGCGCTTCAGCGCCGAGCGCTTCGTGCTGTTCTCCTCAAAGGCCTCGCGCGGCGGCGGCCCCTATCTGGTCGAGGAGGCCTATCCGCTCGCCGAGCCCGCGCCGCTCGTCGCCAAGGCGCCGCCGATCGTCCAGCGCGGCTACCGGCCGGCGACGGCCGGTCGCTGAGCCCCGCGTCCGATCGGTGCCGGGGCGCTTGAAAGCGGGCCGCCGGCACACGACGTTGTGAGCGGTCGAGAGAGCGAGGTGACCGCGATGGCGTTCGACAAGAGCCGGATTTTCCTGGACCCCGACATGGTGGGTCCCGAGGAGGAGCGCGAAGGCAAGGTCCGCGCCGGATTCTGGAAGACGCTGCGTCGCGCCGCCCGGTCGGTCCCCTTCATGGAGGACGTGGTGGCGGGCTACTATTGCGCGCTCGACCCGAAGTCGCCGACGCGCGTCCGCGTCACCCTGCTCGGCGCGCTCGCCTATTTCGTGCTGCCGATCGACGTGGTGCCCGACTTCCTGCCACTGATCGGCTTCTCCGACGACGTGGGCGTGCTGGTCACCGCGCTCGGCCTCGTGGCGGGCAGCATCACGCCCGACCACCGCGAGGCGGCGCGGCGCGCGCTCCAGGATCCGCCGTCGGCGTGAGGCGCGTCAGCGCGTCTGCATCTCGGGCGACATCAGGAGCAGCGCGAGCGCCTGCTGGCGTGTTTCCGCCCGCCCCACGGCGAGGCGGGTCTCGGCGCTGAGATAGGGACCGGCGAGCGCCTCGGAGAGCGCCTTCACGTCGCGCTGCGCGGCGTAGCGCCGGCCGATGTCCTCGCTCCAGTCGAGCCGGGCGAGGAGCGCGCCCGAGCCGCCCCAGTCCTCGTCGTCGAGCCAACCCTTCGGCGACGGCGGCTCCCACACCTTCTGGCCGAGCACGTCCATGGCGCGCAAGACCAGGTTGAGCGGCAGGTCCTGGTCGATGGCGCGGGCGGTCGCGACCGTGAAGTCCCAGGGCGGCAGCACCCGCGCCGCCGCCGGCTGCCACCCCTCCCACGATTTCAGAAGCGCGAGCGTGAGCTCGCCGAGATTGCCGTCGGTCGCGAGATAGAGCTTGGCGAGCCGGGCGACGAGTTCCGGCCGCGGCTCCGGCCCCAGAAAATGTTGCACCAGCCGGCGGGAGAGATAGCGCGCGGTCGAGGGATGCCGCGCGAGGTCGTCGAGCACCAGCCCGATTTGTGCCGCCGGGTCGCCGCCATAGGTCCGGCCGAGCACCTCGGTCGGACCCGGCTCGTGCGCGAAGGGCACGAACACGGTCCAGGCCGGGTCGTGCTGGTCGACGTCGCTGACGGTCCAACCGGTCAGGATGCGGGCGAGATTGGTCACGTCGGCCTGGCTGTAGCCGCCGTCGACGCCGAGCGTGTGCAGTTCGAGGAGTTCCCGGGCGAGGTTCTCGTTGAGCCCGCGCGTCTTCCAGCGGCCGACCACGCTGTCCGCCGACACGCTCTGCCGGTTGTCGAGATAGATCAGCATGGCGGGATGCAGCGTGGCGGCGCCGAGCATGTCGCGGAAGCGGCCGAGCACATGCGGCCGGATCGCCTCGCGCTCATAGGCGCCGACGACCGCGCGGATGAGACCGTCCTTGGCGGCGCTGACGGAGAAGTGGTTCGACCAGAACCAGACGAGCCGCTCCACGAGCGGCGCCCGGCTCGCGACCGCGCGCGCGAAGCGGTGGCCGATCTCGACCCGGTAGAGCGGGCCGGGCACGTCGTTCGGCTTGCGCGTCATCGCGTCCGGCGACGCCGGGGCCGCGCTCGCGACGCGCTGCAGCACGTTGTTCTCCACCTGCGAGAGCCGCGTCGTGAGGAGGGCGTCACGGCCCGTGAGGAGCGGGCTCGGCCCGACCTCTGCCACCGGCTTCGGCGCTTCGGTCCTCCGGGCGGCCTCGATCGAGGCGATCACGGCGCCGCGCGGGTCCGACGCGATCTCGGCCGCCTCGCCGGGGCGCGGCCCGAGGCCGTACCGGCGGACCGCATGGGCGACCATCGCGAGGCGCTGGTCGCCGCCCGTGCCCGCCGCGGCGGCGCCCGGCCGGTTCGCCCCTGTTCCCGCCTCGCCCGCCATAGGTACCTCCGCAGTCAGTATGGGTCTGGAGACTGTCAGGCTGGCCGGCCATGGGGCACGGGCGCGGCTTAGACATATCCTTACGTAAGCATCAGACCGTTACGATGACCTTGCCGGTCACCTTTCGCCCGGCGATCGCCTCGAGCGCCTCGGCGGTCCGCTCCAGCGGATAGACCGCATGGATGTGCGGCTTCAGCCGTCCTTCCACGACCCAGTCCATCGCCTGGCGCATGTTGGCGGCGTGGCGATCCGGCGCGCGCGCGACCGATTCGCCCCAGAATACGCCGCGGATGTCCGCGCCGCGCAGCAGCAGGAGGTTCAGCGGGATGCGCGGGATCTCGCCCGCCGCGAAGCCGATCACGAGCAGGCGGCCGCCCCAGGCGAGCGCCCTGACCGCCGGCTCGGTATAGCGGTCGCCCACCGCGTCATAGACGACGTCGACGCCGGCGCCGCCGGTCAGCTCGCGCAGCCGCACCTTCAGGTCCTCCGCGCCGTAGTCGACCGTCTCGTCGGCGCCCATGGCGCGGCAGAAGTCGAGCTTGGCGGCGGACGCGCAGGCGATCACGCGGGCGCCCATCAGCTTGCCCACCTCGATCGCCGCCTGCCCGACGCCGCCCGAGGCGCCGAGCACCGCGAGCGTCTCGCCCGGCCGCAAGGCGGCGCGCTCGACGAGCGCGTGCAGCGTCGTGCCGTAGGTGACGACGAGCCCGGCCGCGGTCTCGAAGTCGATGCCGGCCGGCATGGGGACGAGGTCGCGCGCCGGCACGGCGATCAGCTCGCGCGCCGCGTTGAACTTCGAATAGCCCATCACCCGGTCGCCCACCGCGACGCCCGTGACGCCTGCGCCGAGCGCCGCCACCTCGCCGGCGAACTCGCCGCCCGGTGAGAACGGCAGGGCCGGCTTGTACTGATAGCGGTCCTGGATCGCGAGCGTGTCGTAGAAATTGAGCCCGACGGCCCTGACCCGGATCACCACTTCGCCCTCGGCGGCGACCGGATCGGGCAGGTCCTCGACGGTCAGCGTCGACGGCGGTCCGAAGGCACGGCACAGCACGGCTTTCATGGGTCCCTCCCATGCGGGTTGGCGGCTCTCTCCAGCGTCGGGCCGTCGCGGGCGCGAAGTCCCGGAACGCACTATCCGTCGAGCCGGCCGATCGCCGGCGTCTCGGTCTTGCGCAAGCCCGCCGCCACCTTGTCGGACTGGCGGAACACGCGAAGGAAGTTGCCGCCGGCGAGGCCGGCGAGCGCCTCGTCGGACCAGCCGCGCCGGATCAGCTCGGCGAAGAGATGCGGGAAGCGGCCGACGTCCTCGAGGCCCTCGACCGCGGGGCCGCCGAAGAAGTCGGAGCCGATGCCCACGTGCCGGATGCCCGCCTTGGCGGCCATGTAGTCGATGTGGTCGCACACTTCCGGGATCGAGGCGCGCGACCAGGGGCCGAGCTCCGCCCGCCGCGCCGCCATCTGGGCGCGGTGGTCCGCGTCGAGCGGGCTCTTGCCGAACTCGTCCTTCAGCGGCCGCATCCAGTCGCGCGAGCGCTGCGACACGAAATCCGGCACGAAGGTCGCCATCACGATGCCGCCGTTCGCCGGGATCCGCTCCAGCACGTCGTCGGGCACATTGCGCGGATGGTCGCAGAGGCTGAACGCGTTGCAGTGTGTGAACAGCACCGGGGCGCGCGAGATGTCGAGCACGCGCCGCATCGCGTCATGCGAGGTGTGGGAAAGATCGATCATCAGGCCGAGCCGGTTCATCTCGGCGATGACCTTCTCGCCGAACGGGGTGAGCCCGCCGTGCCGCTTCTCGTCGGTGGTGGAATCCACCCAGTCGATCGTCTCGTTGTGGCAGAGCGTCATGTAGCGCGCGCCGAGGTCGTAGAAGACGCGCAGCATGTCGAGGCTGTTCTCCAGCCCGACGCCGCCCTCCACGCCGATGAAGCTCGCGATCATGCCGCGCCGCTTCGCCCGCTTCACGTCACCCGGCCGGAGCGCCGGCAGGAAAACGTCCGGATAGGCCGCGTTCATGCGGCGGATGAGGTCGATCTGTTCGAGCGTGGTGCGCGCCGGATGCGCCACCTTGGTCGGGATGAAGGCCGCCCAGAACTGCGCCGCCACCCGGCCGGCCTTGAGCCGCGGAATATCCGTGTCGCGCCCCTGCCGCGCCTCGTCGAGCCGCGCCTTGACCACGTCGCCGCGCGCCTCGCGATCCTGGCGGAGGACCCAGGGCAGGTCGTTGTGGCCGTCGATCAGCGGGACGCGGTCGAGCAGGTCGAGCGCATGGGCGAGCGGGTCGGCGTGCGGCATGCGGGGACCTTCCGGAGGGGTTCAGGCGGGATCAGCCGGCGTCGGAGATGCCGTCGGCTTCGAGCGTCCGCCGGAGCCGGGCGAAGGCGAGGCGGATGCGCGACTTGACGGTGCCGAGCGGCAGGCCGGTCTGTTCCGCGATCTGGCTGTGCGAGAGGCCGAGGAAGAAGGCGAGGCGGACGAGCTCCACCTGCTCGGCCGGCAGGTCCGTCAGCGCGGCGCGCACGCGCTCCTCGCGCCGCTGCGCGTCGATCATCTGGTCGCTGTCGGCGTTGCCGGCCGGCTGCAGCAGCGGGTCCTCCGGATCGAGCAGCGCCTGCTTGTCGCGGCGCAGGAGATCGATGCGGCGATTGCGCGCAACCCGGAACAGCCAGGTGGCGACCGACGACTTGGTGCGGTCGAACAGCGCGGCCTTGCGCCACAGCGTGACCATCACCTCCTGGGCGAGCTCTTCCGCCGTGCCGTTGTCGGTGCCGAGGCGCATCAGATAGGCGGCGACGCGCGGCGCGAAATGGTCGAACAGCGTCGCGAAGGCGAGGCGATCCCGCTCCGCGGCGACCCGATCGACAAGATCGGCGAATTCGTCCCGGCCCAACGCGACGCGCGCGGTCTCTTCAGTCCTCATGTCCCCTCGACCAGGCGCACAACGCCCTTCACCCTGCGTGTCCAGCCACCCGTCCTGGCGCTGAACCCGCCGAAATCTCGCCTCTTTTGAGAGGAACGGTCGCCGCCGTCAATTGTCCGGGGCGATGATAGACCGAGAATGCGGCCGGGGCCATTGTCGCGAACGCGCCCACGGCGCCGCGCCGGATCCACCCCGGCGGCTCGCTCCTCCCACCTCGGGGCAACATTCTGGTAACCATCTCCGTGGTTCAGTCGTGGTGAGCACTGACAAGCCGAGAGGTCGGTCTGCCACGGGGGTCGCCTCGGCTCGAACCACGCGCGCCCGACCGCCAACCGGCCGTGCGGCCAGCAAGGGACCCGAACTATGATCAAGACGACGCTCCGCTTGGGCATTGCCGCCATGCTGGCCGCCTCCGCGAGCACCGCCGTCGCGCAGACCTCACCGATCCTGCTGGTGCAATCCAAGGACTGGAGCGCCGTCACGGCCGGCGCCGCCAAGGCCAAGGTGTGCTACGCCCTCGGCAAGCCGCAGAAGCTCGACCCGCCGACGCTGAACCACGGCGACGTGTTCTTCTTCATCTCGACCCGGCCCGGCGAGAACGTGAAGAACGAGCCGAGCCTCCAGGTCGGCTATCCGTTCAAGGAGGCGAGCAAGGTCACGGTCGACGTGGACGGCCAGAAGTTTACCCTGTTCACGCGCGCCGACGGCGCCTGGACCGAGACGGGCGACGACGCCAAGCTGGTCGACGTGCTGCGCAAGGGGCGCGTGCTGAAGGTCACGGGCCAGTCGGTGCGCGGCAACGCCACCAACTACACCTTCTCGCTCGCCGGCATCGGCGGCGCGCTCGACGCCGTCGCCAAGGAATGCAAGTAGCCGGCGATCCATCGCGCCGCGCGGTCTTCAGTTTCCGGCCGCGCGGGGCTATATGAGCCGCTGATGCCGGGCGGCCCCGCCGGATCGGCCGCCGATGTCGGCGCCGCCTTTGCCGCGCGGCGACGCCCGAGCGCCGCCGGCGCGCAAGAGGTCCCATGCAGTCCGAACCGAGCCTCGCCACGCCAGCCGGCGTGCAACCCCCGCTCCTCATCCCCGGCATCACCAAGCTCGCCGAGGCCTCGCCGACGCGCGACCTGAAGCCGTCGCTGATGGGGATGACGCGCGAGGAACTCGGTGCCGCCGTGCTCGAGGCGGGCAGCGAGCCGCGCCAGGTGCGCATGCGCGTCGCCCAGCTGTGGCACTGGATCTACCATCGCGGCGCCGCCGATTTCGAGCGCATGACCAACGTGTCGCGCGACCTGCGCCGGGCGCTTGCCGAGCGTTACGTGATCGGGCGGCCGGAGGTGGTGCACGAGCAGATCTCGGTCGACGGCACGCGCAAATGGCTGCTGCGCTTCCCCCCGCGCGGCGCCGGCCGACCTGTCGACGTCGAGACGGTGTACATCCCCGAGGTCGGCCGCGGCACGCTCTGCGTCTCCTCGCAGGTCGGCTGCACGCTCACCTGCTCGTTCTGCCATACCGGTACGCAGAAGCTCGTGCGCAACCTCACCAAGGAAGAGATCGTCGCCCAGATCGTGGTGGCGCGCGAGCGGCTCGGCGATTTCCCGGTCGGCGCCGCGCCGCAGGGCACGGCGCCCGCGGACGCGATCGTGCCGCGCGAGGGCCGTTTCGTCTCCAACATCGTCATGATGGGCATGGGCGAACCGCTCTACAATTTCGACAATGTGCGCGACGCGCTGCAGATCGCCAGCGACGGCGAGGGCCTCTCCCTCTCGCGCCGCCGCATCACGCTCTCGACCTCCGGCGTCGTGCCCATGATCCCGCGCGCGGGCGCCGAGATGAACGTCATGCTGGCGATCTCGCTGCATGCGGTGCGCGACGAATTGCGCGACGAACTGGTGCCCATCAACCGCAAATACCCGATCGCCGACCTGATGGAGGCCTGCCGCGCCTATCCGGGTCTCTCCAATGCGCGCCGGATCACCTTCGAATACGTGATGCTGAAGGGGGTCAACGACCGCCCGTCGGATGCGCGCGACCTGGTCCGGCTGCTCCGCGGCATTCCGGCCAAGATCAACCTGATCCCGTTCAATCCCTGGCCCGGCTCGCAATACGAGTGCTCGGACTGGGAGACGATCGAGAGCTTCGCCGAGGTGGTCAACCGCGCCGGCTATGCGAGCCCGATCCGCACGCCGCGCGGGCGCGACATCCTCGCCGCCTGCGGGCAGCTGAAGTCCGCGAGCGAGCGGTTAAAGGTCCGCGAGCGGCTCGCGCTCGAGGCGATGATCGGCGCGCCGGACGAGGACTGAGGCCCGCCGGTATCGACCGAGCTTTCCCTGCGCCATCAGCCCGCCGCATCTCGACATCAGGCTTTCCGCAAGCGCTATTCTTGGCCGGCCATTCCTGCGATTCGAGCGGGCCCTTGAACAGGATCGAACCGAGGCTTCCGAACGAGTGGCGCGCCGACCGGGGCGGGCGCCGCGCCGGCCGCGCCTCCGTCGGCCGCATGGCCGCCGGCTACGCGGCGGGCTGCCTCGCGGCCGCGGTGACGCTCGCGCTCGGCTACCTGCTGCGCGACGTCGCCGTGCTCGGCGCCGGCAAGGCGTTCGGCGCGCTCGGCGTGGCCGAAGTGCTGCTCGTGATCGGCTTCACCTTCCTCATCGCGCTCATCACCGCCGCGCCCTTCGCGGTCGGCTTCATGGTGGTCGGGGCGAGCCTCGGCCTGCGCCGCCCGCTCGCCTACGCCCTGTTCGGGGCGCTGACCGGGCTCGTCGTGGAGGCGCTCGCGCTGGCGCTCAACTTCTCCCGCACCGCGCCGGGCGAGAGCAACCTCGCGCTGGTCGGCGTCGCCGCGCTCGCCGGGCTGGTCGGCGGGCTCCTCTACTGGGCGGTCGCCGCGCGCGAGGCGGCACTCCCCGCGAGCCTGGTGCCGCCCGCCTATCCGAGCGACCCGCCGCTCTACCCGGCCGAACCGGCCCCGGACTGGCACGAGAGCGCGCCGCCGCCCTATCCGCACGACGACGTCGGCGCGCCATCTCCCGCCGACGCCGGCCTGCCGCCGCCCCTGCCGCCCGCCGCGCCGCCCCTGCCGCCGGCGGTACCGCCGCCGGTTCCGGCCGCTTCGCATCCTCTGGCGCCCGCCGCGCCGCCCCCGATTCCCGCTGCGTCGCCGCCCTTGGCGCCCGGCGAGGTCGCCGCGCCGCGCCCGCCCGGGGCGACGCCGGCATCGGAGACCGCGTGGCCGGTGCACGCGCCCGTGGATCCGTCGCGCAAGGCCTGAACCGCCGCGTCGCCGCACCCCCTCGCATGGGCCCCCTTGCATCGGCCGCCCGTCTGACCGACCTTCCGGTGCCGGTCGAGGATCAAGGCCATGTTAATCGCGCATCTCATCGGCCGGGCGATCGTCGTCGCGCTCGGCTTCTTCCTGGCGCTCGCCGCCGCCTCGGTGGCGGCCGTGATCGCGCTCGACCGGTTCGGCCTGTTCGGCACCAGCCCCGTCGCCGTGGAACGGCTGATCCGGCTGGCCGTGGACCTGTTCGACTACATGACCGCCGGCGGCGGCTTCCGCGACCTGGTGCGCATGACGGTCGGCCCGTTCCTCGTCTTCGCCATCGTCGCGGAGGTGTTCCGCATCCGCTCCTTCGTGCTCCATGTGGTCGCCGGCGGCGTGATCGCGGCGGTGGTGCTCGGCCAATCGCGCCTCGGCGCCACGCTGCCGGTCGGCGAGCTCATCCTGGCGACCGGCATCACCGGCGGCCTCGTCTACTGGATCGTCGCGGGATCGAGCGCCGGCCTGTGGCGGAGCCGGAGCCCGGCCGAGCGCGCGCCGCCGCCGCCCGTGCCCGTGCCCGTGCCCGCGCCCATGCCGGCACCGTCCGCCGCGTCGGTGTGGGGACCGCCGCCGGCGCCGCCGACGGCGCCCTCCGGCACCGTCCCGCCGCCGCTGCCGTCCGGGCCCCCGGCGAATCCGCCCGCCGCCGAAGCGGTGGCGCGGGCCGGGCGCAGCGCCGCCGCCGTCGCCGCCTCGGCCACCGGCCTTGCCGACAGCGCCGCGGCGCGGCGGCCGACCGTCGTGCTCACCCGCCCCCTGCAGCCCGTGGTGGAACGGCTGAAGCGCTGAGGCCACGGCATGGGTGCGGCGCGGCCGCGCCTGTTCCGCTCGACCCGCCATTCCGATAAGAGAGCCGTCGCGGACGCCGGAGCCTGGCATGCCGCGCGCGAGGGGCGGTTCGGCGGTGGACGAGCGGTACGACGTTGTGATCGTGGGCGGGGCCGTGGTCGGTTCGGCGCTCGCCTATTTCCTGACCGCCGAATTCGGCTTCACCGGCCGCGTCGCGGTCGTCGAGAAGGATCCGACCTACGCCCGCTCCGCCACCACCCTGTCGGCCGCCTCGATCCGCCAGCAATTCTCCACGCCGGAGAACATCCGCCTCTCCCGCTTCGGCGTCGACTTCATCAAGGGATTGAAGGCGCGGTTCGGGCCGAACGCCGACATCGCCTTCCACGAGGGCGGCTACCTCCTGCTCGCCTCGCCGGAGGGTCTTCAGGTGCTTGCGGCGAACCACGCGGTGCAGCGGGCCGAGGGCGCCGACATCGCGCTCCTCGATCCCCCCGCGCTCGCCGCCCGCTTCCCCTTCCTCGCCACCGACGGCCTCGCGGCCGGGGCGCTCGGCCTGTCGGGCGAGGGCTGGTTCGACGCCCATTCCCTGCTCGACCTCATGCGCCGCGCCGCCCGCGCGGCCGCCGCCGTCTACATCCAGGGCGACGTGGTGGCGATCGGGCGCGAGGGCGCGCGCGTCACGGGCGTGACGCTCGACGACGGCCGCCGCATCGGTTGCGGCACGCTCGTCAACGCCGCCGGCCCGGCCGCGGGCGACGTCGCCGCGCTCGCCGGCATCGCGCTGCCGGTGGAGCCGCGCAAGCGCTGCGTCTTCGTCGTGCATTGCCGCGAGAAGCTCGGCCCGATGCCGCTTATGGTCGACACGACCGGGGTCTATGTGCGGCCGGAGGGCGAATTCCACATCTGCGGCGTCTCGCCCGCGCCGGAGGACGACCGGCGCGCGGCGGCGGACGACTTCGAGGTCGACTACGGCCTCTACGAGGAGACGGTCTGGCCGGCGCTCGCCACCCGCATCCCGGCCTTCGAGAGCCTGAAGCTGGTGCGCGCCTGGGCCGGCCACTACGACTACAACACGCTCGACCAGAACGCCGTGGTGGGGCCCCACCCGGAGGTCACGAACTTCCTGTTCGGCAACGGCTTTTCCGGGCACGGCCTGCAGCAGGCGCCGGCCGTCGGCCGCGCGCTCGCCGAATGGATCCTCTTCGGCCGCTCGGTCAGCCTCGACCTCGACCTGTTCGGCTATGCCCGCGTCGCCGCGGGCCGCCCGCATCCGGAGGCGAACGTCATATGAGCGAGGCGAAACCCGCCGTCGTCGTCCTGTCGAGCTTGGTCGCGCGCGGATCCGTGGGCGGGCGCGGCGTCGTCTTCGCGCTGGAGCGGATGGGCTTCCCGGTCTGGTTCCTGCCGACCATCCTGCTCCCCTGGCATCCCGGGCACGGCCGGGCGAGCCGGCTCGTCCCGGCGCCCTCCGATTTCGCCGCGCTCGCCGCCGATCTCGCCCGCGCGCCCTGGATCGGCGAGGTCGGCGCGGTGCTGACCGGCTATTTCGGCGGCGCCGAGCAGGTCGAGGCGGCGGCCGGACTGGTCGCCGCCGTGAAGGCGCAGAACCCCGCCGCGCTCTATCTGTGCGACCCCGTGCTCGGCGACCTCCGCCCCGACGGCACCGGCGGCCTCTATGTGGGCGAGGCGACCGCCGCGGCGATCCGCGACCGGCTGGTGCCGCTCGCCGACATCGCCACGCCGAACCGCTTCGAGGCAGGCTGGCTGACCGGCCTCCCCACGTCGACCACCGCCGAGGCGGTCGCCGCCGCGCGCGCGCTCGGCCCGGCGACGACGCTCGTCACCTCGGCGCCGGCGCTCATGCAGCGCGCCATCGCGACCCTGATGGTGCGCGCCGGGACGGCATTGCAGGCCGAGCACCCGATCGTCGACCGGGCACCGAACGGCACCGGCGACCTGCTCGCCGCCACCTTCCTCGCCCGCCTCCTCGACGGCGCCGCGCCCGAGGCGGCGCTGGAACGGGCCGCCGCCACCGTGTTCGACGTGGTGGCGCGGAGCGTGCGCGCCGGCGCCGACGAACTGCTCCTCGCCGCCCTGCAAGATTGCCTCGTCCAGTCGCTCGCGCAGGTCACGGTGCGCTCGATCGGCGCGCCCCGGCCGAAGCCGCAGGCGGGCCAACCTTGATCACCGACCCGCCGCCGCTGCCGCCCGGCCGCATCGCCGGCGTCGACGGCTGCCCGGCCGGCTGGATCGCGGTGTGGCTCGACCCGTCAGGGGTCGCAGCGCCCGAGCGGCGCCTGCACACAAACTTCGCCGAGATCCTCGAGGCCGCGCCCGCGCTCGTGGCCGTCGACATGCCGATCGGCCTGCCCGATCGGATCGGCGCGGGCGGCCGCGCGCCGGAGCGCCTCGTCCGGCCGCTCCTCGGCGAGCGACAGTCCTCGGTCTTTTCCGTACCGAGCCGCGCCGCCGTCTGGGCCGCAGCCGACCTCGCCGACCCGCTCGCCTACCGCGCCACCTGCCGGGCCGCGCTCGAGACCTCCGATCCGCCGCGCCAGATCTCCAAGCAGTGCTTCCACATCCTTCCGAAAATCCGCGAGATCGACGCGCTGCTCGCCGCCGGCACCGCAGTACCCGTCTACGAGACGCATCCCGAGGTGGCGTTCTGGCGCCTCGCCGGCGAACGCGCCATGGCGCTGCCGAAGAAGGTGAAGAACCGCCCGAACCCGCCCGGCCTCGACGAGCGCATCGCGCTCATGGGCCGGCACGGCCTCGACCGCGCCTTCCTGGAAGCGCCACGGCCGCGCGGCGTCGGCGCCGACGACCTCGTCGACGCCGCCGCCTGCGCCCTCATCGCCCGCCGCCTCGCCACAGGCGACGCACGGCCGTTCCCGGACCCGCCCGCACGCGACGCGCGCGGCCTCGCGATCGCCATCTGGGCCTGACCACCCACCCTTCGTCCTATGGACAAGCCCGTCTTGCGGCGGCACGACGGCGCGGCGCATGCTGCACCGCCGCAACCCGGGAGACCGCCGATGAGCAAGAACAATGCGGGCAATTTCCTCGAGGACTTCTCGATCGGCCAGGTGATCCGCCACGCGACGCCGCGCACCCTGACCGTCGGCGACGCGGCGCTCTACCAGGCGCTCTACGGCGCCCGCTTCGCCGTGCAGTCCTCCGAGGCCTTCGCCCGCGCGATCGACTACCCGGCCGCGCCGCTCGACGACCTGCTCGTCTTCCATGTGGTGTTCGGCAAGACCGTGCCGGACATCTCGCTCAACGCCGTCGCCAATCTCGGCTATGCCGCCTGCCGCTTCCTCGCCCCGGTCTATGCGGGCGACACGCTCTCGGCGATCTCCGAGGTGATCGGCCTCAAGGAGAATTCGAACCGCAAGACCGGCGTCGTCTATGTGCGCTCGGCCGGCTACAACCAGCACGGCACCGAGGTCCTCGACTATGTGCGCTGGGTGATGGTCAGGAAGCGCGACGAGGCAACGCCGCTCCCGGAGGAAAGAGTGCCCGAACTCCCGCGCGCGCTCGATCCCGCCTCGATCGGCGGCGCGGTGCCGCTGCTCGACGCCGCCGCCTATGACGACGTCCTCGCCGGCGCGCCGCATCGATTCGCGAGCTACCGGCCGGGCGAGCGGATCGACCATGTGGACGGCGTCACCGTGGAGGAGGCCGAGCACCAGCTCGCCACGCGGCTCTACCAGAACACCGCCAAGGTGCATTTCAACCAGCACACGGAGAGCCGCGGCCGGTTCGGCCGGCGCCTCATCTATGGCGGCCACGTGATCAGCCTCGCCCGCGCGCTCTCGTTCAACGGCCTCGCCAACGCCTTCCATGTGGCCGCCATCAACGGCGGCCGGCACGTGGCGCCCCTCTTCGCGGGCGACACGGTCTATGCCTGGACCGAGGTCCTCGCCACCGCCGAGCTGCCCGGCCGCGCCGACATCGGCGCGCTCCGCCTGCGCACCGTCGCCACCAAGGACCGGCCCTGCCACGACTTCCCCGATAAGGCTGAGACCGGCGAATACGATCCATCGGTCATTCTCGATCTCGACTACTGGGCCGCCATCCCGCGGTGATAGCATCGCGGGCCAAGGATGCGCTGGAGGCGAGGATGCGCGAGATCTACCGGATGTTCGCCCGCTACAACGCCTGGGCCAACGAGCGGCTCTACGGCGCCGCGGCCGGGCTCTCCGACGAGGACTACCGGCGCGACTGCGGCGCGTTCTTCAAATCGGTGCATGCCACGCTGAACCACCTGCTCGTCGCCGACCGGGTCTGGATGCAGCGCTTCACCGGCACCGGCGAGCGCCCGAAGGCACTCGACGAGATCCTGTTCGACGCTTTCGAGCCGCTCTCGGCGGCCCGCGTCGCCGAGGACGCGCGCATCGCCGCCTATGCTGACACGCTCACCGACGCGGTGCTCGCCGCGACCTTCACCTACACGCCGCTCACAACGCCCGCCCCGGTCACGCAGCCGCTCTGGCCGGCGCTCAGCCATTTCTTCAACCACCAGGCCCATCATCGCGGCCAGGTGCATGCCCTCCTCACCCGCCTTGCCGGCGACGCGCCCTCGCTCGATCTCGTCCTCTTCCAGCGCGCGTCCGGCATGGGCATGACCTGAAAGCCGGCCCCTTGGCCCTCCGCCTGCCGCGCGACACCGTCTTCATCCGGCTCATCGGCGATACCCCGCCGGGGGCGCCGTCGATATGGCTCGGGGCCATCTCGGACGCGTTCGTCACGCGCGGCCTGCCCGTCCTCGACGTGCGCCGGGCGGACGACCCAGTCGGCGCCGATGCCGGGCCGGCGACCATCCGCCGCGCCGGGTCGAGCGCCTTCGTCGGCACCGACCTGGAGGCGCGCCTGGAGGAAGGCGGCCATACCACGCTCGTCTTCGCCGGCGGCCCGATCGAGGACGGCCTCGGCTCGACGGTGCGGCATGCCGCCGACCTCGGTTTCCGCGCCATCCTGGCCGTCGACGCCTGCCATGCGGGCGATCTCGGCGACCCGACCGGGCGCCGCTGGTCGGCCGAGGAGGTGCTCGCCATGACCGTCGCCGAACTCGCCGGCCGGCACGCGGCGGCGGTCGCCGCCGAGGCCGTCCTCCTCGCGCTCAACCGGTTGCGCGGTCCGCGATTTTCGCCGCCGCGGCGCTGATCCGCGCGGGCACTGCCGCAACGGCGCCGATCCGGTCGGGCCGGGGCCCCGTAATCCCTTTTGACGTTTTGACGCAGAGCAGCAAAACGGATTAGAACCACGTCACTCCAAGGCGCGCTCCGGGCCCGGACGATCGGCCCGGCGGCCCTGCCGCCAGCATCCCTCACGAGGTGGATCCGAGCCGATGGCGACGACGGACAAGAAGAGCGGCGCCGCCGCCCGCCCGCTCTCCCCGCATCTGATGATCTATCGTCCGTCCTGGACGATGGTGATGTCGATCACCCATCGCATCACGGGCACGGCGCTCTATCTCGGCACGCTCCTGCTCGTCGTCTGGCTGGTCGCGGCCGCCTCGGGCAAGGCGAGCTACGACAGCGTGCAATGGATCTTCGGGTCGCTCCTCGGCCAGCTGATCCTGTTCGGCTTCACCTGGGCGCTCTTCCATCACATGCTCGGCGGCATCCGCCATTTCATCTGGGACGCCGGCCACGGCTTCGAGGCGGAGACCCGCTTCCTTCTCGCCAAGGCGAACCTCGTCCTCTCCATCGCGCTCACGGTCCTCGTCTGGATCGTCGCCTACGCCGTCCGCTGAGGAGACCGCCATGACCACTATGCGCACCGCCCTCGGCAAGGTCCGCGGCCTCGGCTCCGCCCGCGAGGGCACGATGCATTTCTGGCGCCAGCGCCTCACCGGCATCGCGCTCGTCCCGCTCACCCTTTTCTTCGTGTGGGTGGTGGTGCGCGCGGTCGGGCGCGAGCACGCGGAGGTGGTCGCCATGCTCGGCTCCCCGCTCGTGGCGATCCTGATGCTCGCCGTGATCGGCGCGATGGTGATCCACATGCGGCTCGGCATGCAGGTGATCATCGAGGACTATGTGCACGGCGAGCCGGCCAAGGCGCTCTCGCTCATGGCCAACACGTTCTTCTCCATCTTCGTCGGCATCGCCGCGGTCTGGGCGGTCGTGAAGCTCTCTTTCGGGATCTGAGATCATGGCGGAATCAGTCACGGACGGCACGACGGGCCCGGCGGTCGGCAACGGCGCCTACCGGTTCGTCGACCACACCTTCGACGTCGTGGTGGTGGGCGCCGGCGGCGCAGGCCTCCGCGCCGTCGTGGGCGCCTCGGAGGCGGGGCTCAGGACGGCCTGCATCACCAAGGTGTTCCCGACCCGCTCCCACACGGTGGCGGCGCAAGGCGGCATCTCGGCCTCACTCGGCAATATGGGCGAGGACGACTGGCGCTGGCACATGTACGACACCGTCAAGGGCTCCGACTGGCTCGGCGACCAGGACGCGATCGAATATCTCTGCCGCCACGCCCCCGAGGCGGTCTACGAGCTCGAGCACTGGGGCGTGCCCTTCTCGCGCACGGAAGCGGGCAAGATCTACCAGCGCCCGTTCGGCGGCATGACCACCCATTTCGGCAAGGGCACGGCGCAGCGCACCTGCGCGGCGGCCGACCGCACCGGCCACGCCATCCTGCACACGCTCTACGGCCAGTCGCTCCGCTACTCGGCCGAGTTCTTCATCGAGTATTTCGCGATCGACCTCATCATGGACGACGAGGGCGCCTGCCGCGGCGTCGTCGCGATCTGCCTGGAAGACGGCACGCTGCACCGCTTCCGCGCCGCCAAGACGGTGCTGGCGACCGGCGGCTACGGCCGCGCCTATTTCTCCTGCACCTCGGCGCACACCTGCACGGGCGACGGCAACGCCATGGTGTTGCGCGCCGGCCTGCCGCTGCAGGATATGGAGTTCGTGCAGTTCCACCCGACCGGCATCTACGGCGCCGGCGTGCTCATCACCGAGGGCGCGCGCGGCGAGGGCGGCTACCTCACCAACTCGGAGGGCGAGCGCTTCATGGAGCGCTACGCCCCCTCCGCCAAGGACCTCGCCTCACGCGACGTCGTGTCGCGCGCCATGACGATCGAGATCCGCGAAGGCCGCGGCGTCGGCAAGAACAAGGACCACATCCACCTGCACTTGAGCCATCTCGACCCGAAGATCCTGGCCGAGCGCCTGCCGGGCATCACCGAGAGCGCCAAGATCTTCGCCGGCGTCGACCTCACCAAGCAGCCGATCCCGGTGCTGCCGACCGTGCACTACAACATGGGCGGCATCCCCACCAACTATCACGGCGAGGTCCTGACCAAGAAGGGCGGCGACCCGGACTGCATCGTCCCCGGCCTGCTCGCCATCGGCGAGGCGGCCTGCGTGTCCGTCCACGGCGCCAACCGGCTCGGCTCCAATTCGCTGATCGACCTCGTCGTGTTCGGCCGCGCCGCCGGCGCCCGCTGCGCCGAGACGGTCGGCAAGGGCGAGCGCCAGCCCGACCTGCCGAAGGGCGCGGGCGACCTCGCCGTCTCCCGGCTCGACCGTTACCGCCACGCCAAGGGCTCGACGCCCACCTCGGAACTCCGCCTCGGCATGCAGCGCGTGATGCAGACGAACTGCGCCGTGTTCCGCACCGGCGAGGTGCTCAATGAAGGCCACCGGCTGATCCACGACCTCTGGGCCGGCATCAAGGACGTGAAGGTCACCGACCGCTCGATGATCTGGAACACGGACCTGATCGAGACGCTCGAATTCGACAACCTCATCGTCCAGGCCGTCGTGACCATGGACAGCGCCGGCAACCGGCTGGAAAGCCGCGGCGCCCATGCGCGCGAGGATTTTCCGAACCGCGACGACCAGAACTGGATGAAGCACACGCTCGCCTGGGCGGACGACGCGACCCGCAAGGTCACGCTCGACGACCGCCCGGTCCATACCTATACGATGTCCAACGACATCGCCTATATCGAGCCCAAGGCGCGGGTCTACTGAATGGTGAAGGCGGGCGCTCCCGACGGTTATTCGGGCAAGCCGCTCGCCGACAAGCTCGGGCTGGCGGACGGGCAGGCCGTGCTGTTCGTCGACCTGCCGGCGCCGCTCATGCCGCTCGCCGCGACGCGCGCCTTCGGCCGCGTCGAGCACCGCCGCTTCGGCGAGGACGTGCCCGCGGGCGGGCCGTTCCACGTCGTGTGCCTCTTCGCGGTCTCGCGCCGGCCGATCGCCGACGAGCTCGCGGTCCTGCCGGACGTGATCGAGAAGAACGGCATGATCTGGGTGATGTGGCCGAAGGCCTCGTCCAAGGTCGCGACCGACGTCAACGAGGACGTGATCCGCGCCATCGCCCTGCCGCTCGGCCTCGTCGACACCAAGGTCTGCGCCGTCGACGCGATCTGGTCGGGCTTGAAGCTGGTGATCCGCAAGGAGAACCGTTGAAATACCTGTAAAGGACGGCTCATTCCATGGTCCAACTCACCCTCCCCAAGAACTCGCAAATGCTGGCCGGCAAGACCTGGCCGAAGCCGCCGTCGGCCACGAGGCTGAAGGAATACCGCGTCTATCGGTGGGATCCGGAGGAAGGCGGCAATCCGCGCATCGACACGTACTTTGTCGATCTCGACGACTGCGGGCCGATGGTCCTCGACGGGCTTCTCTACATCAAGAACAAGATCGACCCGACGCTGACCTTCCGCCGCTCCTGCCGGGAAGGCATCTGCGGCTCCTGCGCGATGAACATCGACGGCACCAACACGCTCGCCTGCACCAAGGGTACCACCGAGGTGAAGGGGCCCGTGAAGATCTATCCGCTGCCGCACATGCCGGTGCTGAAGGACCTGATCCCCGACCTCACCACCTTCTACGCCCAGCACCGGTCGATCGAGCCGTGGCTCAACACCGTCTCGCCGACGCCGCAGACCGAGTGGCGGCAGGCGCGCGAGGACCGCGAGAAGCTCGACGGCCTCTACGAATGCATCCTCTGCGCCTGCTGCTCGACCTCCTGCCCGAGCTACTGGTGGAACGGCGACCGCTATCTCGGCCCGGCGGCGCTCCTGCAGGCCTATCGCTGGCTGATCGACAGCCGCGACGAGGCGACCGGCGACCGGCTCGACAATCTGGAAGACCCGTTCCGCCTCTACCGCTGCCATACGATCATGAACTGCGCGAACACCTGCCCGAAAGGCCTGAACCCGGCGAAGGCGATCGCGGAGATCAAGAAGATGATGGTCGAGCGGCGCGTCTGAGCGCCGCCCGCCGGGGCTCGCCTCCGAGCCGGCGCCGCACCGCCGCTGATGCATGGAAGCGACGGCGCTTCGAAAATGAACCGCTCATGAACGCGTTCATCAGTGTGGGTTCAGGGCGTGATTGCTAGTGTATGAATCGTGGTGAGGGACAAGGGCGCCGGTCGGCCCCGGAAGGCCTCGCCAGAGGGTGGGACATGGTGCGGACGTGGATCGGTGGTGCGGCGGTGATCGCCGGACTTCTGGGCTTGGCGGCTCCGGCTTTCGCGGCGGACCCGCCGGATCCCTATGCACGGCCGGTCCAGCGCGCGCCCCGTCCCGCGCCGCCGCCCGAACCGGGCGCGCGGGTCTACTATGGTCCGCATTTCTACGATCCTTGGGGGACACTCAATTGGCGGCCCTACTGGTCGCCGTCCTATGCGCCCGATCCGAACTACCGGGACTATGACGGCCCCGGCTGCAGCGAATTGCAGAAAGAAGTCGTCACCCAGGACGAGCACGGCGTTCCCGTCGTGACCACCAGGCGCCTGCGCGTCTGCCACTGAGTGAAAGCGAAACCTTCGCCCATCAAAGATTTCAGCTCGCTGGCTCGGTAGAGGCATGTCAGCCCCCCGCCTCGCCGGTCACGAGGCCCCGTCGCGTTCGCGCGGCGGGGCTCTTCCCGTTGAGATCCAATAATGTGAGCCAGTCCTTGACGTTCGGATTGCTTCGATCCGGACGCGACAGGCCCTAGAGTTCGCGGAAGCGCGGGCCGCCAGGAAAGCGGTCGCCGACCTCGCCCGGCGGATTGGCGAAGGGTCCGGCGGCGCCGCCCTCGCGCCAGGTCCGGTCATGGTCGAGCGCCCAGCGGACCGACGGGAAGGCGAGCTCGTCCCACGGGATCTCGGCCTCCGTGCAGAGCCGGACGTCGAGGCTCTCCGGGCCGGGCGCGAAGCCGCCCTCGAGTTCGGCGCGGTAGATGAGCTGCACCTGGCCGAGCCGCGGGATCGAGTAGACGGCGAGGAGGCCGGTGAGCCGGATCGCCGCGTTCGCCTCCTCCATGGCCTCCCGCCGCGCCCCCTCCTCCGGCGTCTCGCCGAGCTCCAGATAGCCGGCCGGCAAGGTCCAGAAGCCGCGCCGGGGCTCGATCGCCCGCCGGCACATCAGGATCCGGTCGCCCGCGCGCACCACCGACCCGACCACGACCTTGGGATTCTGGTAGGCGACGAAGCCGCAGCGCTCGCACACGTCGCGCTCCGCCGTGTCGCCCTCCGGCACCGCCCTGACGAAGGCCGGCGCGACGTCCCGCTCCCCTGTCATGCCGCCCTCCCGACTGCGGTTCGGACGTGATGTCCCGGCCGCCCGGTCACGACGGGCGCGCCAGCGCCTTTTCGATCTCCGGGATGAGGCGCTCGCGCAGGCTCTCGGGGGAGATCGGGCCGATATGCTTGTAGGCGATGCGGCCGTCGGCGGCGACCACGAAGGTCTCCGGCACGCCGTAGACGCCCCAGTCGATCGCAACGCGGCCACGGATGTCCGCCCCGACCGCCGCATAGGGGTTGCCGAGCTGGCCGAGGAAGCGGACGGCGTTCTCCGGCTCGTCCTTGTAGTTGATGCCGACCAGGCGGATGCGCGGATCCTTGGCGAGGTCGGTCAGGATCGGATGCTCCTGCCGGCACGGCACGCACCACGAGGCCCACACATTGATAACCGTGACCCGCCCGGCGAGATCCGTAGAGGCGAGGCCGGGGCTCGGCACGCCGTCGCGGTTGAGGCCCGTGACCGGCGGCAGTTCGAACGGCGGCACCGGCTTGTCGATCAGCGCGGAGGGGATGTCGCTCTTGCCGTCCGGATCCATCAGCGAGCCGTAGAAGAGCACGAAGAGCGCCCCCGCGATCAGGACGGGCAACAGGACGAGGACGGGAAACCGGCGGCCCCGGCCGGCCGCCTCCGCGCCTGGCGGCGCCACGTCGCGGGTCGGATCCTCGGCCGTCATGGCGTCGCCTTTCCGGCCCCGGAGGCGACCGGGCCGACATCTCCGTCGCCCGCTGCGGCGCGGGCGGCGGAGCGCCGGCGCACGCCGCGCCCTTCGAGCTCGGCGAGGCGGCGGCGCTGCACGCGGTGGTCCGTCACCACCCAGGCGACGAGCGCGCCGAGCACCGCGAGCGCGAGGCCGTAGGCGGCGAGGATGAAACCGGCGTGGGGCCCGAGATCCGGCATGGCGCTCACTCCGCCGCGCCGCGGGCGGCTTCCATCATGCCGAGCGTGCGCACGCGACGGCGCAGGATCTCGTTGCGCATGGCCATGAGATGCAGCGTCAGGAAGAGAAGCGTGAAGCCGATCGCGGAGATCAAGAGCGGCCAGAGCAGGCTCGGATGGATGGTCGGCCCGCCGAGCCGGAACACCGAGGCCGGCTGGTGAAGCGTGTTCCACCAATCGACCGAGAACTTGATGATCGGCAGGTTGATCGCGCCCACCAAAGTCAGCACCGCCGCGGCCTTGCCGGCTCGGGTCGGCTCCTCGATCGTCTGCCAGAGCGCGATCAGGCCGAGATACATGATGAAGAGCACCAGCACGGAGGTCAGCCGCGCGTCCCACTCCCACCAGGTGCCCCACATGGGCCGGCCCCACAGCGAGCCTGTGACGAGGCAGAGGAACGTGAAGGCCGCGCCGATCGGCGCCGCGCTCTTCGCCGCCACGTCGGCGAGCGGATGCCGCCAGACGAGCGTGCCGAGCGAGGCGGCCGCCATCACGCCGTAGCAGAACATCGAGAGCCATGCCGACGGCACGTGGATGAACATGATCTTGACGGTCGCGCCCTGCTGGTAGTCGTCCGGCGCGCCGAAGAAGCCGGCCCACAGGCCGGTCAGCAGCACCGCCGCCGACAGGACCCAGAGCCACGGCAGGACCCGGTCCACGAGAGCGAGGAAGCGGGTCGGATTGGCAAGATCGACGAGGGCCATCGGGTCTCCGGAACGCGGCTCGCGCGCAGGGCGTGCGACGGTTCTAGAGCGCCGGCTTCGCGGCTTCAATGCGGCGCGATCGCCCGGACCACCGGCAAGCGGATCAAAAGGGGCTGATCCGCCCGGCCGAGCCCTCCGGCCGGGCTAGTCGAGCGTGGCGCGGATCGCCGCCGCCGCCGCGATCGGGCCGAGCACGGCGGAGAAGAGGCCGAGCGCGGCGAGGATCAGGAATGGCGCCAGGAACGGCGCCGGCTCGTTCACCGCCGCGGTGGTGGCGGAGACGCCGAAGATCAGCACCGGCACGGAGAGCGGCAGCACCAGGATCGCGAGCAACAAGCCGCCGCGCCGGAGCGAAACGGTGAGGCCGGCGCCGATCGCGCCGATGAAGGTGAGCGCCGGCGTGCCGACCGCCAGCGTCGCCACGGTGGCGAGGATCGCGATCGGTTCGAGATTGAGGAAGATCGCCAGGAACGGCGCGGCGAGCACCAAGGGCAGCCCGGTCGCGACCCAGTGGGCGAGGCATTTGACGAGCACGATCAGTTCGAGCGGCTCCTCGGCCATGACGAGGAGGTCGAGCCCGCCGTCGTCCCGGTCGGCCTGGAACAGGCGGTCGAGCGACAGGAGCGTGGCGAGCAGCGCGCCGATCCACAGGATCGCGGGGCCGATCCGCGCCAGCAGATTGAGGTCAGGGCCGACGCCGAACGGGAACACCGTGACCACGATCAAGAAGAACAGGGCGCCCATCAGCGCGCCGCCGCCGACGCGAGTGGCGAGGCGAAGCTCGCGGCGGAACAGCGACCCCATTGCGCTCATGCGGCGGCCGCGGGCGCGAAGGCGGCGATGTCGAAGCGCCCGGCGCGCGGCAGCGGCAGCGCCACATGGGTCGCCGCCACGACCAGGCCGCCCGCCTCCTGGTGGGCGGCGATCAGCGCGAGAAGGCGCGCCTCGGCGCCGGCGTCGAGCGCGGAGGTCGGCTCGTCGAGAAGCCAGACCGGCCGGCGCGACACGAGAAGGCGCGCGAAGGCGAGCCGCCTCCGCTGCCCGGCCGACAGATAGGCGGCCGGCAGCGTTTCCAGATGGGCGATGCCGAGCCGGTCGAGCGCGTCGCCGACCGCCGCCTCCGGATGATCGAAGAAGCCGCGCCAGAAGGCGAGGTTCTCGCCGACGGTGAGCGACGGCTTCAGCGCGTCCTGGTGGCCCACATAGTGGCACTGGCGGCCGACGCCGAGCTCCGCGTCGCCGCCCTGAAGGGTCAGCGTGCCCGCCGCGGGGGTGACCAGGCCGGCGATCAGGCGCAGGAGACTCGACTTGCCGGCCCCGTTCGGCCCGACGACCAGGAGCGCTTCGCCCGCCCCGACCGCGAAGCCGAGGCCGGTGAAGACGATGCGGCCGCCGCGCTCGCAGGCGAGTCCCTCCCCTTGCAATCGCATCGCGCGCCGTCCTCCTCGACCGGTTCCCCGTGTAGCGGCGCCGGCACGGCCCGGCAAGGCTCGGCCGCCGCGGGGGAAATCATGCGGCGGTGCGGGAGGGTTACGACTTACAACGACCGTCGCACTGGCGCGCCTCTTCCGCATTGCCTATAAGGCTGATCGACACGGAACCGGGCGATTTCGTCGCGGGACGCCGGCGCTTCGAGCGGCCCGACCGGGCCGCGTCCGGGGCGTCCCGGCGGTCTTCATCTTGCGATGCAGCGACAGGCCGGTTGCCATGCCGCCCAAGCTTCGGCCGGCCGCTCGGCCGCCCGTTCGGGATCCACCGGGTCCCGCCTCGTTGAACCCGGCAGGAGGACAGCCAGCCGTGACCACGTCCCTCGACAGCTTCAAGTCCAGGAAGACCCTTCAGGTCGGCAGCCGCAGCTATGTCTACTACAGCCTGCCGGACGCCGAGCGGAACGGACTGCCGGGCATTTCGCGCCTGCCCTATTCGCTGAAGGTGCTGCTCGAGAACTTGCTTCGTTTCGAGGACGGACGCTCGGTCACCGCGGACGACATCCGCGCGGTCGCGGAATTCCTGACCAGCCACGGCAAGGCCGAGCGCGAGATCGCGTTCCGCCCGGCGCGCGTGCTCATGCAGGACTTCACCGGCGTGCCCGCGGTGGTCGATCTCGCCGCCATGCGCGACGCGATGAAGCAGCTCGGCGGCGACCCGCGCCAGATCAACCCGCTGGTGCCGGTCGACCTCGTCATCGACCATTCGGTCGTGGTCGACTTCTACGGCAACGCCACCGCCTTCAAGAAGAACGTCGACCGCGAATACGAGCAGAACCAGGAGCGCTACCGCTTCCTGCGCTGGGGCGCCGGCGCGTTCGAGAACTTCCGCGTCGTGCCGCCCGGCACCGGCATCTGCCACCAGGTGAACCTCGAATATCTCGCCCAGACCGTCTGGACCAAGGTCGAGGACGAGGTGGAGACCGCCTATCCGGACACGCTCGTCGGCACCGACAGCCACACCACCATGGTGAACGGCCTCGGCGTGCTCGGCTGGGGCGTCGGCGGCATCGAGGCGGAGGCGGCCATGCTCGGCCAGCCGATCTCCATGCTGATCCCCGAGGTGATCGGCTTCCGCCTGTCGGGCGCGCTGCCGGCCGGCACCACGGCGACCGACCTCGTCCTCACCGTCACGCAGATGCTGCGCAAGAAGGGCGTGGTCGGCAAGTTCGTCGAGTTCTACGGCCCCGGCCTCGCCTCCATGTCGCTCGCCGACCGCGCCACCATCGCCAATATGGCGCCCGAATACGGCGCCACCTGCGGCTTTTTCCCCGTCGACTCGGAGACGATCAACTATCTCACCACGTCGGGCCGCGAGCACGACCGAATCGCGCTGGTCGAGGCCTATTCCAAGGCGCAGGGCCTCTGGCTCGACGGCTCCGCCGGCGAGCCGGTCTTCACCGACACGCTGCAGCTCGATCTCGGCGACGTGGTCCCCTCGCTCGCCGGCCCGAAGCGGCCGCAGGACCGGGTGGAACTGACCGCCGTCAAGGCCGGCTTCGCCGCCTCGCTCGCGGGCGAGTTCAAGAAGCCCGGCGAGGGGGAAAAGCGCGTGCCGGTCGAGGACCGAGACTTCACCGTCGGCCACGGCGACGTGGTGATCGCGGCGATCACGTCCTGCACCAACACGTCGAACCCGTCAGTGATGGTCGCCTCCGGCCTCGTCGCCCGCAAGGCGGCGGCGAAGGGCCTGAAGCCGAAGCCCTGGGTGAAGACCTCGCTCGCGCCGGGCAGCCAGGTGGTCGCCGAATATCTCTCGGCCTCCGGTCTGCAGAAGGATCTGGACGCCATCGGCTTCAACCTGGTCGGCTTCGGCTGCACCACCTGCATCGGCAATTCCGGCCCGCTCGACGAGGAGATCTCCGAGGCGATCAACAAGGCCGACCTGGTCGCCGCCGCGGTTCTGTCGGGCAACCGCAACTTCGAGGGTCGCGTCAATCCGGACGTGAAGGCGAACTACCTCGCCTCCCCGCCGCTCGTCGTCGCCTATGCGCTCGCCGGCACCATGCAGCTCGACCTCACCACCGAGCCGCTCGGCACCGGGTCGGACGGCCAGCCGGTCTATCTGAAGGACATCTGGCCGACCAAGGCCGAGATCGACGCGATCGTCGACACCTACATCACCCGCTCGGTGTTCGAGCGGAAATACGCCGACGTGTTCGCCGGCGACGAGCACTGGAAGAAGATCGAGGTCACGGTCGGGCTCACCTACAGCTGGCAGTCCACCTCGACCTATGTGCAGAACCCGCCCTACTTCGCCGGCATGGATCTGAAGCCGAAGCCGGTCACCGACATCCACAAGGCGCGCGTGCTCGGCCTCTTCCTCGACAGCATCACCACCGACCACATCTCCCCGGCCGGTTCGATCAAGCCGGCGAGCCCGGCGGGCGAATATCTGCGCGACCATCAGGTGCGGCCGCAGGACTTCAACCAGTACGGCACGCGGCGCGGCAACCACGAAGTGATGATGCGCGGCACCTTCGCCAACATCCGCATCAAGAACCAGATGCTCGGCGGCAAGGAAGGCGGCTTCACCATCCACCATCCGGACGGCGCCGAGATGCCGATCTACACGGCGGCGATGAAGTACAAGGCTGAGGGCGTGCCGCTCGTCGTGTTTGCCGGCAAGGAATACGGCACGGGCTCGTCGCGCGACTGGGCCGCGAAGGGCACCAACCTGCTCGGCGTGCGCGCCGTGATCGCCTCCTCGTTCGAGCGCATCCACCGCTCCAACCTGGTCGGCATGGGCGTGCTGCCGCTGCAGTTCTTCGAGGGCACGAGCTGGCAGACGCTCGGCCTGAAGGGCGACGAACTGGTCACGATCCAGGGCCTCGAAGGCGAGCTGAAGCCGCGCCAGACCCTCGTCGCGTCGATCACGCGGACGAACGGCACCACGGTCGACGTGGACCTCGTCTGCCGCATCGACACGCTCGACGAGCTCGACTACTTCCGCAACGGGGGCATCCTGCAGTACGTGCTGCGCAACCTCGTCGCCGCGTGATCAACCCTTCGTTATTCAAATTCTGGTTAATAAGAGCGGGCCGCCGGTGAGATCTCGGCGGCCCGTTTTCACGTTCCGGCGAGTTGCTCCGAAACGATCCGGTGTCACACCGACGTGACTCGCACTTGAGCGATACGGGGCATAGGACAGGGGCGACCATTTCCAAAAAGGATCGGAACCTTCGTGAAACACGTGCTCGCTCTGTTCGCCACCGGCATGGCGGCCTCGGGTTTTGCGACCACGGCGACGGCCGGCGATGCCCAGCCGCGCGCGGTGATCGAACTCTTCACGAGCCAGGGCTGTTCCTCCTGCCCGCCCGCCGACGCGCTGATGAACAAGCTCGCCGAGGACCGGACGCTGGTCGCCCTGACGTTTCCCGTCGACTACTGGGACTATCTCGGCTGGAAGGACACCTACGCCCGGCCCGAATTCACCGCCCGGCAGCGCGGCTACGCCAAGGCGCGCGGCGATCGCTCGGTCTATACGCCGCAGGCGGTGGTGAACGGCCGCGAGCATGTGGTCGGCAGCGACCGTGACGCGCTCCAGCGCAGCATCGAGAACGGCAAGATCCGCTACGGCGGCCTGACCGTCGAGGTCGCGGTGGAAGCGGCCGGCGACGTCATGACGGCGCGCGTCGGAGAAGCCAAAGCGGGCGAGACCTCCAAGGCGACGCTCTGGCTGGTCGCCTACGACACCGCCCATGCGGTCGACATCGGCCGCGGCGAGAACACCGGCCGGAGCGTCACCTACAGCAATGTGGTGCGGCAGATGCAGGCGATCGGTATGTGGAAGGGCAAGGCGATGGCGGTGGAACTGCCCCGCCACGACGCCACCCGCTCGCCCGACATGGGCGTCGCCCTGATCCTGCAGACCGACGTCGAAGGCCGTCCCGGCCCGATCCTCGGCGCCGCCCTGCTGCGCCAGCCGGGCAGCTGAGCCCGTCGCGGCCCACGGAGGGCGACCGCGCGTCGGCGATCGTCAAAGATCGACCAGACGCGGCTTCTTTTCCAGGACAGCCAGCACGCGCGCCAAGTCCTGGCCCCGTTTCAGGACGAGGCCGCCCTGCGCCACGACCGAATAGGCGCCCTGGCGCTGCGCCAGCTTCGGATCCTTCTCGATCCGGTAGAGCGGGGCTTCCGACGCGCGCCGGAACACCGAGAACACGGCGCGGTCCTTCAGGTGGTCGATGGCGTAGTCGCGCCACTCCCCTTCGGCGACCATGCGACCGTAGAGCTTCAGGATCTCGAACAGTTCGCGCCGGTCGAACGAGACCGCCGGCGCCTCGCGGCCGGCCGTGCCTGGAAAGCTCCGCACCACGTCGCCGCGCACGACACTGTCATCGAGATCGCTCAAGAGCGCGCCCCCCATCCGTCACAAGAACTTCATGATCGCCAGTCCGGACCCGCAAGGCAAGCGGAAGGGCGGCGACGCCCGTGTTTCGCGCGGACCAGGCCGGCAACGGCGCCCGCCGGGTGACGCCGTGATGACGCAGCGGCCGCCGACCGCAGGGCAGCCCGGCATTTTCCGCAATCATCGGCAATGCTTCCGCTTTTTCCGCCGAGCCTCGTTGTCGTCGGCGTCGCGGGGCGCTAGGTTCGTGGCTGGACCCGGTCCCGCGAGGGGGCAGGGGTTCCGGGCTCGGCCGCCGATCATACGATACCGTCGGGGGCGCGAGCCGCACGATCCGGTCGCGTCCGGGTCGGAAGTCGGGCCTGCGGTCAACGTGGGATGGATATGGGCGTGGGAGGACTTGCCAGATGGAAATGACCGGTGAGTACCGGATCCCGGCCCCGCGCGACCGCGTCTGGGCGGCGCTGAACGATCCAGCCGTGCTGAAGGCCTGCATTCCCGGCTGCGAAACCCTCGACATGCAGTCGCCGACCGAGATGACCGCCAAGGTGGTCGCCAAGATCGGCCCGGTGAAGGCGACCTTCAACGGCAAGGTCCGGCTCGAGAACATGAACCCGCCCGAGAGCTACACGATCGCCGGCGAGGGCCAGGGCGGCGTCGCCGGCTTCGCCAAGGGCGGCGCCGACGTGAAGCTCACCCCGGACGGGGACGGCACGATCCTCGCCTACACGGCCAAGGCGCAGATCGGCGGCAAATTGGCGCAGCTCGGCGCCCGGCTGATCGATTCCACCGCCAAGATGATGGCCGACCAGTTCTTCAGCCGCTTCTCCGCCAGCGTCGGCGAGGCCCAAGCGACGGCGACCGCCGAAGCGGCGGCCGCGGCCGAACCCGTCATGCCGCCTCCGGCCGAACCCGTTGAGGCGCCGCCTCCGGCGACCATGGAAGCCATGCCCGCTCCGCCGGCCGGCACCATCGCCTCGGCGCCGCCGGCCGAACCGGGCAAGTCCATGCCGGACCGCGTCGCCGCGGAGGCCGCCATGGCGGCGGCGCCCGCGGGCGGTCCCGTCGCCGCGCCGGCCCCGGCCGCCGCGACCGCCGGCGAGGAGGAGCTTCGTTCCGCCTATGCGCAAGGGCAGGCGAAACCCGCCCCCGTGCGCACCATCCGCACCGTTCCGGGCACGACGACGCCGGAGCCGCCGAAGCGCGAGATCCCCCGCTGGGTCTTTATCGCCGGCGGCGCCGTGGTGCTGCTCCTCGTCGTCATCTTGCTCAGGTAAGGCCTTGACCCTCGCCGGCGGCGGTCGCAAGAGGGCCGCCGGCAGGGCCCAATTCGCGAAATCCAAGTCAAACTGTCACGCCCAGGGAGGAATTCCATGACCAAGGTGGCGATCACGGTCAACGGCAAGGCCACGACGGCCGATGTCGAGGACCGCATGCTTCTCGTGAACTATCTGCGCGACACGCTGAACCTGACCGGCACCCATGTGGGCTGCGACACGTCGCAGTGCGGCGCCTGCGTTGTGCATGTGGACGGCAAGGCGGTGAAGTCCTGCACCATGCTGGCGGTGCAGGCGTCGGGCTCCACCGTCGTGACGATCGAGGGCATCGCGTCCGGCGACCAGCTGCACCCGGTGCAGGCGGCGTTCCGCGAGCATCACGGCCTGCAGTGCGGCTTCTGCACCCCGGGCATGATCATGGCGTCGATCGACATGATCAACCGCCACGGCGGCAAGCTCGACGAGGCGACGGTGCGCCACGAGCTCGAAGGCAACATCTGCCGCTGCACCGGCTACCACAACATCGTCAAGGCCGTGCTCGACGCGGCCTCGAAGATGAGTCTGTCCGCCGCCGCCGAATAAGCGCGCCGGCCTCCCGGCTCCGCGCGGCGCTTCCGGGCAACCGGACGAGCGCCGGCGCGAGCCGGTCGGCCGCGGGCCAGCGCTCGCATGGCACAAGGCATTCGATCACGCACTTCTGGGAGGAAGTCGATGGGCATGGAAGGCATCGGGCAGCGCGTCGCCCGCAAAGAAGACAAGCGCTTCATCACCGGCAAGGGCCGGTACACCGACGACGTCAAGATGATGGGCCAGACCTTCGCACATTTCGTGCGCAGCCCCCACGCCCATGCCCGCATCGGCCGGATCGACAGCACGGCCGCCGCGGCGATGCCGGGCGTGATCGCGGTGCTGACCGGCGCCGAACTGGTCGGCGACAAGGTCGGCAACCTGATCTGCGGCTGGATGGTCCATTCCAAGGACGGCACGCCCATGAAGATGGGTGCCTGGCCGGCCATGGCGCCGGAAACGGTCCGCTTCGTGGGCCAGGCCGTCGCGGTGGTGATTGCCGAGACGAAGGACCAGGCGCGCGACGCCGCCGAGGCCGTGGTCGTCGACTACGAGGAGCTGCCGGCGGTCATCGACGTGATGTCCTCGATCGCCGACGGCGCCCCCCAGCTGCATCCCGAGGCGCCGGGCAACCGCGTCTATGAGTGGAGCATCGGCGACAAGGCCGCGACCGAGGCCGCGCTCTCCGGCGCCGCCCATGTGGTGAAGTTCGACCTCACCAACAACCGGCTCGTACCGAACCCGATGGAGCCGCGCGCGGCGCTCGCCTTCTACGACGAGGCGGACGACCACTTCACGCTCTACACCACCTCGCAGAACCCGCATGTGGCGCGGCTGGTGCTCTCGGCCTTCTACAACATCGCGCCGGAGAACAAGCTCCGCGTCATCGCGCCGGATGTCGGCGGCGGCTTCGGCTCGAAGATCTATATCTATCCGGAAGAGATCGTGGCGCTCTGGGCCTGCAAGAAGGTCGGGCGCCCGGTCAAGTGGACCTCGGACCGGACGGAGGCGTTCCTCACCGACGCCCACGGCCGCGACCATGTGAGCCACGCCGAGCTCGCCTTCGACGCGAACCACAAGATCCTCGGCCTGAAAGTGCACACCTACGCGAACTTCGGCGCCTATATGTCGCTGTTTTCGTCCTGCGTGCCGACCTACCTCTACGCGACGCTGCTGTCCGGCCAGTATGTGATCCCGGCGATCTATGCCGAGGTCGACGGCGTCTACACCAACACCGTGCCGGTCGACGCCTATCGCGGCGCCGGCCGCCCGGAGGCGACCTATCTCCTGGAACGCCTGATGGAGGTTTCGGCGCGCCAGCTCGGCGTCGATCCGGCGGAACTCCGCCGCAAGAACTTCATCACCTCGTTCCCCTACCAGACTCCGGTCATCATGACCTATGACGCGGGCGACTATAACGCCTCGCTCGACGCCGCCCTGAAGGCGATCGACTATGCCGGCTTCCCGGCCCGCAAGGCGGAAGCGGCGTCGCGCGGCAAGCTGCGCGGCATCGGCCTCTCCTGCTACATCGAGGCCTGCGGCATCGCCCCGTCCAAGGCGGTCGGCTCGCTCGGCGCCGGCGTCGGCCTGTGGGAATCGGCGGAAGTGCGCGTCAACCCGGTCGGCACCGTCGAGGTCCTGACCGGCTCGCACAGCCACGGCCAGGGCCACGAGACGACCTTCGCCCAGCTCATCACCGAGCGGCTCGGCATCCCGCTCGACCAGGTGTCGATCGTGCATGGCGACACCGACAAGGTGCAGTTCGGCATGGGCACCTACGGCTCGCGCTCCGGCGCGGTCGGCATGTCGGCGATCGTCAAGGCGATGGACAAGGTCGAGGCGAAGGCGAAGAAGATCGCCGCGCATCTGATGGAAGCGGCCGAGGGCGACATCGTCATCGAGGGCGGCGAGTTCAAGGTCGCCGGCACCGACAAGAAGATGCCCTTCGCGCTGGTCGCGCTCGCCGCCTATACCGGCCACAACCTGCCGGACGGGATGGAACCCGGCCTCAAGGAAGGCGCCTTCTACGATCCGACCAACTTCACCTTCCCGGCCGGATCCTATGTGTGCGAAGTCGAGATCGACCCGGACACGGGCAAGACCCAGGTGGTGAACTTCACCGCCGCCGACGATTTCGGGCGCATGATCAACCCGATGATCGTCGAGGGCCAGGTGCATGGCGGCATCGTGCAGGGCATCGGCCAGGCGCTCCTGGAAGGCGCCCACTACACCCCCGACGGCCAGCTGCTGACGGCGTCCTACATGGACTACACCATGCCGCGCGCCGACGACGTCCCCTCGTTCGACCTGCACCACACCACGACCCTCTGCCCGGGCAACCCGCTCGGCATGAAGGGCTGCGGCGAGGCGGGCGCGATCGGATCGCCGCCGGCGGTGATCAACGCGATCACCAACGCGATCGGCAACGACAACCTGGCCATGCCGGCGACGCCCGAGCGGGTGTGGCGGGCGATCCACGGGGCCAAGGCCGCCGAGTGACGACCTCATGCGAGCCGGCCGTGGCCCCGCGCCATGGCCGGAGCGCAGCCTGAAACCGATGGCCGCCTGGCCTTGATCAACGCGCGCCGGCCGAGCCGGCCAACCGACCTTCCGGAGGACCGACCATGTACTCCACGACCTATCACCGCGCGACCAGCCTCGCGGACGCCGCGGCCAAGATCGCCGGCGCCGCCGACGGCAAGCTGCTCGCGGGCGGCCAGACGCTGATCCCGACCATGAAGCAGCGCCTCGCCGCGCCGAGCGACGTGATCGACGTCACCCGCATCCCCGACCTCTCCGGCATCACCGTGACGGCCGACGCTGTCGTGATCGGCGCCGCCACGACCCATGCGGCGGTCGCTCATTCGGCCGAGGTGAAGTCCGCCATTCCGGCGCTCGCCAAGCTCGCGAGCGGCATCGGCGACCCGCATGTGCGCCACATGGGCACGATCGGCGGCTCCATCGCCAACAACGACCCGGCGGCCGACTACCCCGCCGCCGTGCTCGCGCTCGGCGCCACGATCGTGACCGACCGCCGCTCGATCCCGGCCGACCAGTATTTCCAGGGCATGTTCACCACCGCCCTGGAAGAGGGCGAGATCGTCAAGTCGGTCTCGTTCCCGCGCCCGGCCGCGGCCGGCTATGCGAAGTTCCCGAACCCGGCCTCGCGCTATGCGCTCGCGGGCGTCTTCGTGGCCAAGATGAAGGACGGCTCGGTGCGGGTCGCCGCGACGGGCGTCGGCGAGAGCGGCGTCTTCCGCGTCAGCGCGATCGAAGCGGCGCTCGCCGGAAACTGGTCGCCCAACGCGGCGGGCGGCGTCGGCGTGCCGGCGACCGGCCTCCTCTCCGACATCCACGGCACGGCCGAGTACCGCGCCAACCTGATCTCCGTGATGGCCAAGCGCGCGGTCGCCGCTGCAGCCTGATCGCCAGTCAGCCGATATGAAGAGGCCCGCCGGTTCATCGCCGGCGGGCCTTTTTCTATGCCTGCGTTCGTGGAGGTCAGAGGCGCCCGGTCAGCAACAGGACGATCGCGATGATCAGGAGCACGCCGAGCAGGCCGGACGGTCCGTAGCCCCAGCCGCGGCTGTGCGGCCAGCTCGGAATGGCGCCGATCAGCAGCAAGATAAGTATGATGACGACGATCGTGGAAACTGTCATGGCTATACCCTCCGGGGGGTTTCGGCGCTTCACCAAGAGCATTTCCCGGTCGGATGGACTCATCCGATCGAGGAGGAATCGCTCCAGATTCAAGCGAACAACCCCCGAACGGCGCAGTCGGTTCCCCGTCATCTTCCAAACATTGAAGGAGATGTCGGCGGCGTGGCCACCAAGCCTTTCATCCCGATGTTCAGAACTGATTATCGCCGCGTTCGATAAGCAGAGGAATGATGAGATCTTCCTCGTCGTCGAGATGACGGGTCAGAACCCCGCCGAGCGTGGTGAACCGCGCGTGGAACCGCTCGAGTTCGTCGTTGAAGGCCGTGCGGGAACGCCGCGGATCCTTGAGCACGTCGTTCGCCAAGCGGGCAATCGCCTCGATCGCTTCGTGAATGGCGTGATGATCCGCGTCGAGCAGATCGAAACCAGCGGCAAGCCTGGGCTCTGCCGCGCGGAAGGCGGGGAAATACTGGTAGTCCTCGATGGCGTGATGGCCTTCGAGCTCGCCGAGAAAGAGGTTGAGATGACGGGCGAACCAGGGCCGGAACGCCTCCGGCTCGGCGGCGTCCGCGAGCGCCGCCGCCGTCCCGGCGCGGATCGCCGCGTCCACCTGTCGGAAGAAGGCGTGGCGGGAGAGCCAGAAGCGGGCGAGCTCGCCGATCGAGGCGCTGTCCCAGCCGGCGCGCGGATGCCGGTCGAGCAGAAAGGTCAGCTCGGCGCCGAGCCGGCGCGGCGGAGTGTCGGGCGGCATCGCAGGATCCTTGCGAAAACAAAAGGCCGCGGGCTGCCCCGCGGCCTCGTCGATCAGCGCACCAGAGCCTGTCCCGTTCGGATCGAAACGATCCGAATGGAAAGGACCGGCTCCAGCCATCGAATCTCGCCCGAAGGCTCACTCCGCGGCGTTCTCGTTGCCTTCCGGCTTGATCTCCTCGCCGGTCTTCTGGTCGACGATCTTCATGGACAGGCGGACCTTGCCGCGCTCATCGAAGCCGAGCAGCTTGACCCAGACCTTGTCGCCTTCCTTGACCACGTCCTTGACGTTCGCGACCTTGCGGGGCGCGAGCTGCGAGATGTGGACGAGGCCGTCGCGCGAACCGAAGAAGTTCACGAAGGCGCCGAATTCCATACACTTGACGACCGTGCCCTCGTAGATCTGGCCGATCTCCGGCTCCGCCGCGATCGACTTGATCCAGTTGATCGCCGCCTTGATGGCCTTCTGGTCGGACGAGGAGACCTTGACGGTGCCGTCGTCCTGGATGTCCACCTTGGCGCCGGTCTTCTCGACGATCTCGCGGATCACCTTGCCGCCTGACCCGATCACTTCGCGGATCTTGTCGGTCGGGATCTTCATCGTCTCGATGCGCGGCGCGAATTCACCGAGCTCGGCGCGTGGCGCGGTGATCGCCTTGGCCATCTCGCCGAGGATGTGCAGCCGCCCGTGCTTCGCCTGGTCGAGGGCGACGCGCATGATCTCCTCGGTGATGCCCTGGATCTTGATGTCCATCTGCAGCGACGTGATGCCGTTCTCGCTGCCGGCCACCTTGAAGTCCATGTCGCCGAGATGATCCTCGTCGCCGAGGATGTCGGACAGGACCGCGAAGCGCTCACCTTCGAGGATGAGGCCCATGGCGATGCCCGCGACCGGCCGCTTCAGCGGCACGCCGGCGTCCATCAGCGCGAGCGAGGTGCCGCACACGGTCGCCATGGAGGACGAGCCGTTCGACTCGGTGATCTCCGAGACGACGCGCAGCGTGTAGGGAAACTCGTGCTTGGCCGGCAGCATCGGGTGGACGGCGCGCCAGGCAAGCTTGCCGTGGCCGATCTCGCGGCGGCCGGGCGAACCCATGCGGCCGGTCTCGCCGACCGAATAGGGTGGGAAGTTGTAGTGCAGGAGGAAGTTCTCCTTGTAGGTCCCCTCCAGGCTGTCGACGAACTGCTCGTCCTCGCCGGTGCCGAGCGTCGCCACCACCAGCGCCTGCGTCTCGCCGCGGGTGAACAGCGCCGAGCCGTGGGTGCGCGGCAGCACGCCGACTTCCGATACGATCGGACGCACGGTCTTCACGTCGCGGCCGTCGATGCGGGCGCCCTCATCGAGGATGTTCCAGCGCACGATCTTGGCCTGGACTTCCTTGAACACGCCGGCGACCGTCTCCTTGTCGAACTTCGCCTCACTGTCGGCGGGAACGAGCGCGGCCATGACCTTCGCCTTCACGGCGTCGACGGCGGCGTAGCGGACCTGCTTCTCGCGGTTGAGATAGGCCTGGCGGAGTTCCTGCTCGGCGATGCCGAGCACGGCCTTCTCGACCTCCGAGAGGTCCTTCGGCTGGAAGTCGCGCGGCTCCTTGGCGGCCTTCTCGGCAAGCCGGATGATCGCCTCGATCACCGGCTGGAACGAGCGGTGGCCGAACATGACGGCGCCCAGCATGGTCGCCTCGTCGAGTTCCTGCGCCTCGGATTCCACCATCAGCACCGCGTCGGCGGTGCCGGCCACGACCAGGTCGAGCTTGGAGTCCTCTTTCTTGTCGAGCAGCGTGTTGAGCACGTATTCGCCGTCCACATAGCCGACGCGGGCGGCGCCGACCGGACCCATGAAGGGCACGCCGGAGAGCGTCAGCGCCGCCGAGGAGGCGACCAGCGCGACGATGTCCGGGTTGTTCTCGAGATCGTGCGACAGTACGGTCACGATCACCTGGGTGTCGTTCTTGTAGCCTTCGGCGAAGAGCGGGCGGATCGGGCGGTCGATCAGGCGGGAGACCAGCGTCTCGTTCTCGCTCGGGCGTCCCTCGCGCTTGAAGTAGCCGCCGGGGATCTTGCCGGCCGCGAAGGCCTTTTCCTGGTAGTTGACGGTCAGCGGGAAGAAGTCCTGGCCCGGCTTCGGCTCCTTCGCCGAGACGACGGTGGCGAGCACGGTGGTGTCGCCGTAGGTGGCGAGCACGGCGCCGTCGGCCTGGCGGGCGACACGGCCTGTTTCGAGGACGAGCGTGCGCCCGCCCCATTCGATCACTTCGCGATGCATCTCAAACATCTTGTCTTGTCCTTGCGGTCATGCGGAAACACGAAAGGCCATGAGCAAGACGGCGAGACGTCCCGTCCTGCCGCCGGGTCTCGGCGGCGGAACGCGGGCGTCCGGCGATCCTGCCATGGCTCATTCGTGCATCCATCGGCGGCGCGGCCCCATGCCGCTCCGCCCGTCGGTCCCGGGCTCCTCCCGGAGCCCGGCTTTCTCCCCGGCCGATCGGCGTCTGCACGCGATCCCGAGCCGGAGTGTGGGTCCGCGCCGGATGCGCGGATGGTGCCGGTGGCGACCTTGCGGCGGTGACGATCCTCGGATCGCCGACCGCGCGGGCGCCGCCGTGCCGGCCGGCGTCAGCGACGCAGGCCGAGCCTTTCGATCAGGGTCTTGTAGCGCGCCTCGTCCTTCGACTTCACATAGTCGAGGAGGCTGCGGCGCTGGCTGACCATCTTCAGGAGGCCGCGGCGCGAATGGTTGTCCTTCGCATGGCCCTTGAAGTGTTCGGTCAGATTGGAGATCCGCTCGGAGAGGATCGCAACCTGAACCTCGGGGGAGCCGGTATCGCCCGGCTTCGTGCCATAGTCCTTGATGAGCGCCTGCTTGCGCTCGGCCGTGATCGACATCGGGTCAATCCTTGTGCTTGGTCTTGGGATGTGGGCCGGGCCGGGATGTCGTCCAGCGCGGTCCGTCGAACGCCTGATGCCGCGCCCGACGGATCGGGCACGGAGGGCTGGCGCGCTTATGCATGAAACGCCGGTCCGTGACCAGCGGAATCTGCAAAAGCCACCATCCGCGCGATTTGGGCGGGGGCCTCACCCCTCCAGGTGGAACACCCGGATCGGGCGCAGCTCCGCCCCCTCCATCTCGCCGATCGCGACGAGGTCGCCCTGGTGGGTGACCGCGAGCGTGCCGAGCCCGAGCGGCGCGTCGCGGCCGCGGATGATGACGCCCTGGCCGCGCCTGAGCCGGGCGGCGCCGTCGCGCGTCACCTCCAGCGCGGGCAATTCCGAGAGCGCCGAGTCGACCGCGAGCAGCTTCGCCCGCGGCGCATCCGGGTCGCCCGTCTCGGCGAGCGCCTCGAGCTCGGCGACCGGCACCATGTCCTCCTCGCCGAACGGGCCGACCAGGACGCGGCGCAGCCCGATCACATGGCCGCGCGTGCCCAGGCGCCGCCCCATGTCGCGCGCCAGCGCCCGCACATAGGTGCCCTTGCCGCATTCACAGTCGAACACCGCGGTGTCGGCGTCCGGCGTCTCGACGAGGTCGAGGCGGTGCACCTCGATCGGCCGCGCCTCCAGCGCCACCACCTCGCCCTCGCGCGCCATGTCGTAGGCCCGCTCGCCGTTGATCTTGATGGCGGAGAACTGCGGCGGGACCTGCATGATCTCGCCGCGGAACTCAGGGAGCACCGCCAGCACGTTGTCTCGGCCGGGGCGGTGCGCGGAGGTCGCGATCTCGCGTCCCTCCGTGTCGTCGGTGTCGGTCTCCACGCCCCAGCGCACGGTGAAGCGGTAGATCTTGCGGCCATCCATGACGAAGGACACGGTCTTGGTCGCCTCGCCGAGCGCGATCGGCAGGAGCCCGGAGGCGAGCGGGTCGAGCGTCCCGGCATGCCCCGCCTTGTTGGCGTGCATCAGCCGCTTCACGCGGGCGACCGCCTGGGTGGAGGTCATGCCGACCGGCTTGTCGAGCACGAGCCAACCGTTCACGTCGTCGAATTTCTTCCTGCGGGCCAAGATCCTGAAGTCCTTCTGTCGGGCGGCGTCGGGGCGGGCGGAGGCGTCAGCCCGCGCCGTCCAGATCCTTCTTCACCTCCGGCGCGTCGAGCATCTGCCGGATGCGGTCGTCGTCCTCGAAGCGGGTGTCGATGCGGAAGCGCAGGTCGGGGGCGAATTTCAGGTTGATGCGCCGCGCCACCTGGCCGCGCAGCCATTTGCGGCTCCGCTCCAGGCCCGCGATGACGCGCTCCTGGTTCATGCCGCCGAGCGGCATGACCAGCACGGTCGCCTGCTTGAGGTCCGGCGTCATGCGCACCTCGGGCACGGTGATGAAGACGCCGTCCAGATCCGGATCGGCGATCTCGCCCCGCGAGAGGATCTCGGAGACGGCATGGCGCACCAGTTCGCCGACGCGCAACTGGCGCTGCGAGGGGCCGGGGGCCCCCGTTTCAAAACGCGGCATGGATCTCGTTCTCCCGCGGCACGGCGGGATTCGGACCCGCGCGCCGGCCTTTTCAGTACGACTTCAGCATCTGTGCCGCCCCGACGCGGCGGCGAGCCTCGCCTCGGCTCGCCCGCCCGGGGCCGGCCCGGACGCCCCTTCTCAGAGCGTCCGCGCGATCGTCTCGACGCGGTAGCATTCGATCACGTCGCCAGCCCGCATGTCCTGGTAGTTCTCGAAGGCCATGCCACATTCCTGCCCGGCCGAGACCTCCTTGGCGTCGTCCTTGAAGCGCTTCAGCTGCGAGAGCTTGCCTTCGTGGATGACGACGTTGTCGCGGATCAGGCGGACATTGGCGCCGCGCTCGACGGTGCCGTCGGTGACCAGGCAGCCGGCAACCTTGCCGACCTTGGAGACGTTGAAGATCTCCAGGATGCGGGCGTTGCCGAGCATGGTCTCGCGCAGCGTCGGGGGCAGCATGCCCGACATCGCGGTCTTAACGTCATCCACGAGGTCGTAGATGATGTTGTAGTACCGGATCTCGATGCCTTCCCGCTCGGCCGACTCGCGCGCTTCCTTGGAGGCACGCACGTTGAAGCCGATGATGACCGCATCGGACGCCGAGGCGAGCGTGATGTCGCTTTCGGTGATGCCGCCGACGCCGCCATGGATGATGCGCGCCCTGACTTCGTCGTTACCGAGCTTGTCGAGCGCACCGGTGATCGCCTCGAGCGAGCCCTGCACGTCGGTCTTGACGACGAGCACGAACTCCTTGCGGCCGGCGTCCTTCAGCTGGCTCATCATCTCGGCGAGCGAGCCGCGCGCGGCGCCGCCGCGGGCGATGACCTTCTCCCGCTTCAGCCGCTGGCGATAGTCGGCGATCTCGCGCGCCCGGCCCTCGTTCTCGGTCACCGCGAAGCGGTCGCCCGCCTCCGGCGTGTCCTGGAAGCCGAGCACCTCGACCGGCATGGACGGGCCGGCCGACTTGACCTGCTCGCCGTGGTCGTCGAGCAGCGCGCGCACCTTGCCCCAGGCGCCGCCCGCGACGAGGATGTCGCCGACCTTCAGCGTGCCGCGCTGAACCAGCACGGTCGCGACCGGGCCGCGGCCCTTGTCGAGCTTCGCCTCGATCACCGTGCCCTCGGCCGACCGCTCCGGGTTGGCCTTCAGCTCGAGCACTTCAGACTGCAGCAGGATCGCCTCGAGCAGCTTGTCGAGGTTGATCTTCTTGGTCGCCGACACCTCCACTTCGAGCACGTCGCCGCCCATGGATTCGACGACGATCTCGTAGCGAAGCAGATCGTTGCGCACGCGGTCCGGATTGGCGTCCGGCTTGTCGATCTTGTTGATGGCGACGATCATCGGCACGCCCGCCGCGCGGGTGTGGTTGATCGCCTCGACCGTCGTCGGCATCACGCCGTCGTCCGCCGCCACCACCAGGATGACGATGTCGGTCGCCTTGGCGCCGCGCGAACGCATGGCCGTGAAGGCCTCGTGGCCCGGCGTGTCGATGAAGGTGATCTTCTGCCCGTGGCTCTCGACCTGGTAGGCGCCGATATGCTGGGTGATGCCGCCCGCCTCGCCCGCCGCCACCTTGGTGGAGCGGATCGCGTCGAGCAGCGAGGTCTTGCCGTGGTCGACATGGCCCATGATGGTCACGACCGGCGGACGCGGCACGGTGTCGCCGCCGTCGTCGACGGTGGAGGCGAACAGGCCTTCTTCCACGTCCGATTCGGCGACGCGCTTCACCGTGTGGCCCATCTCCTCGGCGATGAGCTGCGCCATGTCGGCGTCGATCACGTCGTTGATCTTGAGCATCTGCCCCTGCTTCATCAGGAGCTTGATCACGTCGACGCCGCGCTCCGCCATGCGGTTGGCGAGTTCCTGGATGGTGATCGTCTCGGGGATGACCACCTCGCGCATGACCTTTTCGCGCGGCTCGAAGCTCTGCATGCGGCGCTGCTGGCGCTGCACGCGGCGGCGGAACGCGGCGACCGAACGGCCGCGCGCCTCCTCGTCCTCCTCGGTCTGCGCGGTGACCACGGTCAGCTTGCCGCGCGGCTTTTCCTCGACCTTGGCGCGGGTGGGCTTCGCCGGCGGCACGGCCATCGGCCGCTTGATCGCGGCGGCGGCCGGACGCGCGGCGCCGGGACGGCGCGGGCCGTCCTCGTCGTCGGCGACGAGCGGCGGCTTGATGCCGGTGACCGGGGAGAGCGGCTTCGGCGGAACGGCGCCGGGTGCGGGACGCGGACCGCCCGGCGGCACGGGGCCGCGGCCGGTCAGCTCGCCCGGACGGGCCTCGCCGCCGTCGAGGCGACGCTGCGCCTCGGCTTCGGCGCGACGGCGCGCCTCGTCGTCGGCACGCTTGCGCGCCTCTTCCTCGGCGAGCCGGCGGGCGGCGTCCTCACGCTCGCGGCGCAGCCGCGCATCCTCCTCGGCACGCCGCTTGGCGTCCTCCTCGGCGCGCTTGCGATCCTCGATCTCTCGGGCCCGCGCCTCGATCAGCGCGCGGCCGCGGGCGGCCTGCTCGTCGGCCGACAGGGTCTGCAGCACGACGCCCGTGCGGTTGCCCTGCTGCGGGCGCTGCGGCGTGGCGGCCGGCGCTCGGCCGGCCGGCGCCGGCGCGCCGCGGGCGGCGGCGGGCTGCGGGGCCGGGGCGGGACGAACGGTGACGGTCGGCGCCGGGCGCGCCGCCGGGGCGGCGGCACGCACCACCGGCGCGGGCGCCGGCTTCGGCGCTTCCACCGGCGCGGAAACGGGTTCGACGGCTTCGGCGCGCGGCGGCGCGACCTCGACCGGGGGCGCGACCGGTGCCGCCGCGGCGGCCGCGGCCCGCTCGGCCTCGGCGCGGACGGCCTCTTCCCGGGCAGCCTCGGCTCGGGCGGCGTCCTGCTTCGCGGCCTCGGCGCGGGCGGCCTCCTGGCGGGCGGTCTCGGCGCGCAGCGCATCGAGCCGCACGGCATCGACCCGCGACGTGTCGGGGCGTGCCGTCTCCGGCCTCAGGTCGAGGCGCGGCTCCGGCCGCGGCTCGGTCTCGCCGGGCTTCAGGATCGGACGCTTCTTCTTCGTCTCGACGAGGACCGCCTTGGACCGGCCATGGCTGAAGCTCTGGCGGACCACGTTGGTGTCCGCCTTCGGCTTCAACGTCAGCGTCTTTTTGACGTCGACGTGCAAGGTCTTGTCGCCCGTGCTCTTCGTATCGTTCATGAGCCTGTCAGTCCTGCGGAACGGGTCCGCCCTCTACGCAATCGGAATCCGCTGTCTGAGGCGGCTCGGACGTCACCGAACCACCCCGATAGCGGTCGAGGGCACGATGCCGCTCGAGAAAGGTTTCGCCCGCCCGGCCTGCGAGCACCGCAGCATGTACCACATTCCCCCGGCCCAATGCCAAATCCAATTGGGCCCCGGCGAAGGATCGGACGACCGGAATTCCGTCCGCTTCACCGGTTCGGCGTCGCACCGCCGCCTTCAACTTGGCGATACCGTCATCGCCGGCATCGCTTGCATGGATCACGGCGATCACATCGTCGCGCCCCACCGCCGCCTCGACCTTGGCGAAGCCCAGCACCACGCTGCCTGCCTTGCGGGCGAGGCCGAGGGTTCCGAGCGCCGCGTCGGCGAGCAGCGTCTCCACGAGGTCGGGAAGAGCCGGGTCGGCCCTCGCCTCCTCGCCGAAGCCGCGGCCGAACAGCCGCTTCTTCGTCGCCATCTCGACCGCCGACCGCGCGCAGGTCACCCACACGCCGCGGCCGGGCAGCGTCCGCTTCAGGTCCGGCACGACCGCATGGTCGGGTCCGAGCACGAAGCGGATGAGTTCGCCGACCGGGCGCGTCTCGCGCGAGACGATGCAGGTGCGCTCGGTCGGTTCGTTCTTGCGTGGCATGGATCGGGCCCCCGGCTGAAGCGTCGCGCTCAGCCTTCGGCCGCCTCCTCCGCCGCGGTCTCCTCGGCGTCCTCGGCGCCCGCCGGCACCGGAATCTCGTCGATCCAGCCGGCCTTCAGGCGGGCCGCCATGATGATGGCCTCCGCGTCGGCCTTGGACAGTTCGAAGCCCTTGAGGGTGCCGTCGTGCTTCACGGTCTCGCCGTTCTTGCGCTCGGTCCAGCCGACCAGGTCGTCGGTGGCGCAGCCGGCGAGGTCCTCGACGGTCTTGATGCCGTCCTTGCCGAGCGCGACCATGATGGCGGTGGTCACGCCGGGCACGTCGCGCAATTCGTCCAGGACGCCGAGCGCGACGCGCTCCGAATCTTGCTCGGCCTCGACGGCGTCGAGCCAGGCCCGCGCGCGGGACTGGATCTCGGCCGCGGTCTCCTCGTCGAAGCCCTCGATGGCGGCGATCTCGTCCACATCCACATAGGCGAGCTCGTCGATGGTCGCAAATCCTTCCGTGGCGAGTAGCTGGGCGACCACCTCGTCCACGTCGAGCGCCTGCATGAACAGCTGGGTGCGCTCGTGGAATTCCTTCTGGCGCCGCTCGGACTCCTCCTGCTCGGTCAGGATGTCGATGTCCCACCCGGTCAGCTGCGAGGCGAGGCGCACATTCTGGCCGCGCCGGCCGATCGCGAGCGAGAGCTGGTCGTCCGGCACCACCACCTCGATGCGGCCGGCATCCTCGTCGAGCACGACCTTGGACACTTCCGCCGGCTGCAGCGCATTGACCAGGAAGGTGGCCGCGTCCATCGACCACGGGATGATGTCAATCTTCTCGCCCTGCAGCTCCTGCACCACGGCCTGGACGCGGCTGCCGCGCATGCCGACGCAGGCGCCGACCGGATCGATCGAGCTGTCGCGCGAATAGACCGCGATCTTGGCGCGCGATCCGGGATCGCGGGCGACCGACTTCACCTCGATGATGCCGTCGTAGATCTCCGGCACCTCCTGGGCGAACAGCTTCGCCATGAACTGCGGATGCGTGCGCGACAGGAAGATCTGCGGGCCGCGCTGCTCGCGGCGCACGTCGTACACATAGGCGCGGATGCGGTCGCCGTTGCGGAAGTTCTCGCGCGGGATCAGCTCGTCGCGCCGGATGATCGCCTCGCCGCGGCCGAGATCGACGATCACGTTGCCGTATTCGATGCGCTTCACCGAGCCGTTCACGATCTCGCCGATGCGGTCCTTGAACTCGTCGTACTGGCGGTCCCGCTCGGCCTCGCGCACCTTCTGCACGATCACCTGCTTGGCCGATTGGGCGGCGATGCGGCCGAAATCCATCGGCGGCAGCGGCTCGGCGATCATGTCGCCGACCTGCGCGGCCGGGTTCTTCAGGCGCGCGTCGTGCAGCGGGATCTGGGTCGACGGATTGTCGAACTCGTCGACCACCTGGAGCAGCCGCTGCAGGCGGATCTCGCCGGTCTTGCTGTTGATCTCGGCGCGCACCTCGGTCTCCGACCCGTAGCGCGAGCGCGCAGCCTTCTGGATCGCGTCCTCCATCGCCTCGAGGACGATCCGCCGGTCGATCACCTTCTCGCGCGCGACCGCGTCGGCGATCTGCAAGAGTTCGAGCCTGTTGGCGCTGACTGCCATCGTGTTCTCCATTCGCCCGCCGGCCGGACCGGTGCGGGGCTCCCCTCATACGCTCAGTGGGTGGTGTCCTGGCCGCCTTCGCGGGCCTTCTTGGCGGCCTTCAGCGAGGCCGTCACGAGATCGTCGGTGAGCACGAGCCGCGCCTCGGCGAGATCGTCGGCCGGCAGCCAGAAGGTGTTCTCCGTCCCCTCCGGCAGGTCGTCCATGCGAATGCCGACGGTCGTGTCCTTCACACCGAGCAGGACGCCGCGAAACCGCTTGCGTGTCCCGAAGGCGCGTTCGAGTTCGATCTTGGCGACGAAGCCCGCCCAGCGCTCGAAGTCGCCGAGCCGCACGAGCGGCCGGTCGATGCCGGGCGAGGAGACCTCCAGGTTGTAGGCCTTCTGCACCGGATCCTCGGCGTCGAGCACCGGCGACAGGTTGCGGCTGATCGCCTCGCAGTCCTCCACCGTCATGGTACCGTCCGGCCGCTCGGCCATGATCTGCACCGTGAAGCCGTTGCGGGCGGAGCATTTCACGCGCACGAGGCGATAGCCGAGGTCGGCGATCACCGGCTCGGCGATCGCCGCGACGCGGGCGTCGAGGCCCGTCTCGCGGATGATGCGCGGCTCTATATTGGTCACGTCGATCGGCAGTCCCTCATTGGCCGCAAGAGCCTGTCCCGTCCGGATAGAAACGTTCCGGACGAAAAGGACCGGCCGCGGTCGCCGGCCCAGCCGGCGCATTCGTTCAGGTTCGACGCCTGCGTGCGCTCCAAACAAAAAAGAGCGGGTCCCCGGGGGGCCCCACTCTCGCTTCGCTCATGGAGCGCATTGAGACGTTGAACTCGCCGTGAATATAGCGATGCCGCGCCAGAAGGCAAGTGCGAAGGCGCCGCGGCTCGCCCGCGGCGCGGGCGCGGGCGGTTCAGCGCCGCTTGGCGATGAGGTCGAAGTCGGGCGCGTAGAGCTTGGCGATGCGCGCCCGCGTCTCCGGGGTGAGGAAGGCGCTCGTGCCCGGCCACGGCCGGTTGCCGCGCGCGGCGGCCTCGTCGAAAGGCGTGTCGGGCACGTTCTCGGTCGGCGGCTCGCCCGGCTTCACGGCGCGCCGGCCCTCCAGATCGTGCAGCCACGTCATCGCGTCGGACGGGATCGGCGCGAGGCCGAAGCCGGCGCCGATCTTGTCGAGCTCGGCGAGCAGGTCCTGCGTGCTGACGTCGATCACCTGGTCGGGTTCGCGCGACAGCTCGATCGGATGCCGCTGCAGCCGGTGGTGCTGGTTGCAGGTGGTCAGGTCGAGCGTCTCCAGATAGGCGAGAAACTGGTTGAACGAGAAACCCTTCTGGCGGTCGAGCGCGGCGCCCTTGTAGGCGGAAAGGCGGCTGTCCTCGTAGCCCGTGCGCAGGGCGTGCCGGTAGCTCGACACGGCGCGGGCGGCCGGGTCGCGCATCACGTGGACGATCCGGTAGTCCTGCAGCGGGATCGCCCGGCCGCGCTCGTGTAGCGGCGAATCGTAATAGATGTTCTTGCGGTACTGATGGACCTTCTGGCCGGATGCCTTCAGGTCGGCCAGCTGACCGATCGAATGGGCGAACCAGACGAAAGTGGTCGTGCAGGCCGACTTCGCCGACCACAGGAACATCAGGCGCCGATCGGGATCGAGCAAGGGCCGCGGCGTGGAGTTGATCGGTTCGTGCTTGCGCCGAACGAGGCCGAAAATCATGCTCTACCCGTTTTTGTCCACGCGTCAGATGCGCAAAGTTGAAGGTGTTCTAGAACGCCACCGGACCCCTGACAAGCCGCGGGGAACCCGCATCTCAGGGCCTCAGCATGCGCAGATAGGCCGGCCGCCGGCCGGCTGTGAGCGCCTTCGCCTCGTAGCGGGTTCCCGGCCAACCCTCCCAAGGGCTTAGCCAGTCGGGCGAGGCCTTGGCAAGCCAGCGGAACGCCTGATGGTCGAGCACGCGCGCGAGCGTCCAGTCCACATAGGGCGGCCAGTCGCTGGCGAAGCGGAACTCCGAGCCCGGCCGCAGCACGCGCGCGATCCGGTCGAGATTGCCCGGATCGACGAATCGGCGCTTCCAGTGGCGAACCTTCGGCCAGGGATCCGGATAGAGCAGCGAGACCTTGACGAGGCTCGCCGCCGGCAGCCAGTCGAGCAGGGGCACCGCGTCGGCATGATGGAGGCGGATGCGGTCGCCGAGACCGTGCCGCTCGACGGCGACGAGCGCCTTCGCCATGCCGTTGACGAAGGGCTCGGCCCCGATGAAGCCGCGCCCCGGATGCTGCAGCGCGTCGGCGATGAGATGCTCGCCGCCGCCGAAACCGATCTCGAGCGCCACATCCTCGACCGGCGCGGCGAACAGCGCGCGGAGGTCCGCCGGGGCGGGCCTGGTGAGATCGAGGGCGAGGCGCGGCAGCGCCTCTTCGATCACCTGCGACTGGCCAGCGCGGAGCGGCTTGCCCTTGCGCCGGCCGTAGAAGGCGCCGTGACGGGCGCCCGCGGCGGCGTCGCCGGCGGCGGCTTCGGGGGGAAGCGAGCCCGCGCGGCGCTCTTGCCCGTCGCCGTCCGCCTCAGCGTCCGGCGGCATCGCGCAGGGCGTGGACGAGGTCGATCTTCTCCCAGCTGAAGCCGCCGTCGGCCTCGGCATTGCGGCCGAAATGGCCGTAGGCGGCGGAGCGGGCATAGATCGGGCGATTCAGGTCGAGATGGGTGCGGATGCCGCGCGGGGTCAGGTCCATCACCTGGCGCAGCGCGGATTCGAGCTTCGCCTCGCCGACCCGGCCGGTGCCGTGCAGGTCGACATAGACGGCGAGCGGCTCGCTGACGCCGATCGCATAGGCGAGCTGGATCGTGCAGCGGTCGGCGAGGTCGGCGGCGACCACGTTCTTCGCCAGGTAGCGCGCCGCGTAAGCCGCCGATCGGTCGACCTTGGTCGGGTCCTTGCCCGAGAAGGCGCCGCCGCCATGGGGTGCCGCGCCGCCATAGGTGTCCACGATGATCTTGCGCCCGGTCAGCCCGCAGTCGCCGTCCGGCCCGCCGATCACGAACTTGCCGGTCGGGTTGACGTGCCACACCGTCGCCGCGTCGACCCAGCCGTCCGGCAGCGCCGCGATCACATAGGGCTCCACGATGCCGCGCACGTCGGCGGAGGAGAGGCTCTCGTCGAGATGCTGCGTCGACACCACGATCTGGGCGGCGCGCACGGGCCGGCCGTTCTCGTAGGCGACGGTGACCTGGCTCTTCGCGTCCGGGCCGAGCGCGGGTTCGCGACCGGACTTGCGCGCGTCGGCGAGGGATTTCAGGATGCGGTGGGCGTAGTAGATCGGCGCCGGCATGAGCTCGGGCGTCTCGCGGCAGGCATAGCCGAACATGATGCCCTGGTCGCCCGCGCCCTCGTCCTTGTTGCCGGCCTGGTCGACGCCTTGCGCGATGTCGGCCGACTGGGCGTGCAGGTGCACGTCGATCGTCGCCGTCTCCCAGTGGAAGCCGGCCTGCTCGTAGCCGATGTCCTTGATCGCCAGGCGTGCGATATGGGCGATGAGGTCGCGCGTGATCTCTGCCGGACCGCGCGTCTCGCCGGCGATCACGACCCGGTTGGTCGTCGCCAGCGTCTCGCAGGCGACCCGAACCTGCGACGGATTCCACCCATAACTGGGCGCCAGACGGAAATACGCGTCCACAACCTCGTCGGAGATGCGATCGCAAACCTTGTCCGGGTGACCCTCGGCAACCGACTCGCTGGTGAAAAGGTAGGATGGACGCGACAAGGGAAGTTCCTTTCCGTTCGGCCGAACAACCGGCAAACGAAAAAGCGGAAGGCGGGGCGCCTTCCGCTTTACGTGGCGAGGCCATATCAGCGCCGCCCGAACTTGGTCAAGAGTGGCGAACGCGCGGCTGCCGTCGGCGCTCCCGCCGCGGCGCCGGGCGGATCACTCGTCCTCTTCTCCGGCGATCGAGCGGACCAGCTCGACGACCTTGCGGCGCACCTTCGCGTCGCGGATGCGAACGAACGCCTTGTTGAGCGAGAGCCCCTCCGACGACGACAGGAAATCGACCACATAGGAGGCCGCCTGGGACTCCTCGAAGCCCTGGTTTCCTGCAACAGGCGTCAGACCCGGAGCATCCTCGAAGAAGAAGGCGACCGGAACGTTGAGCACACGTGCAATCGCTTGCAATCGACTTGCACCGATACGGTTCGTGCCCTTTTCATATTTCTGTATCTGCTGGAAAGTGATGCCGAGGTGTTCGCCGAGCTTTTCCTGGCTCATGCCGAGCATCATGCGACGAAGGCGGACTCTGCTTCCTACATGGATATCAATTGGATTAGGGGATTTTTTGCTTGCCATTTTGGCACCTTTTGATCGTTTACTACAACGTCTCCGGGCCGTTGAGACTCGGACAGAATCCGGCAGGGTGAAATCCATACCTATGGTCGAGAATTCCGCTACCGCATGGTTTACGGATTACTGGAATTTCTGACAGTCGGCGGACCGCGCCCACGCTAGACCCACGATTGCATCTTGCGTGTCTTCAATAGGATCCGTCAACGGTAACCTATCGGCGAGATTGAGATCCCCGTAAAAACCATGCAACCGTCGCGGCGCCAAGACACAGCCAGATCCACACGCCGCGTTGCTGGCTGTTGAAGGGCGGTTCAATTGCGGCAGGGAGCGGGGCGTCGATCATGCCGGCCTCGCCGAGCGGCAGCGACGCGGTGATCCGGCCGAGCGGATCGATCACCGCCGAGATGCCCGAATTGGCGGAGCGCACGATCGGGAGCCCCTCCTCGACGGCGCGGAGCCGCACCTGCAGGAGATGCTGGTGCGGGCCGGGGGTGCGTCCGAACCAGGCGTCGTTGGTGACATTGAGGAGCCAGCCCGGCCGCGCACCCGGCGCCACGACGGCGTCCGGGAAGATCGCCTCGTAGCAGATGAGCGGCCCGACCGGCGGGGCATGCGGCACGTCGAGCGTGGCGAGCGCGGGCCCGGCGGTGAAGCCGCCGCGGACTTGCGTGAACTGCCGGAGCCCGATCGCCTCCAACGCGTCCTGGAACGGCAGGTATTCGCCGAACGGCACCAGATGCACCTTGTCGAAGGCGGCGAGGATGCCGGCGTCGTCGCCGAGCACATAGATCGAATTGTAGTAGCGCGGCCGTGTCTCGCCGGCGCCGGGCGGCTCCGCCCGGATCGCGCCGGTCAGGAGGGTGGTGCCGGCGGGCAGCATCTCGTCGAGCGTCTTCAGCGCGGCCTGGTCCTGTGCGAGCAGGAAGGGGAAAGCGGATTCCGGCCAGACCAGGTGGGTGACGCCGGCGAGCGCCTTGCCGTCCTTGCCGGCGGAGAGCTGCAGGTAGCGCGCCATGATTTCGGCGCGATGCTCCGGCCGCCACTTCTGCCACTGGTCGACCGCCGGCTGCATGATGCGCAGCTTCACCTCCGGCACCATGGCCGTCTCCACGAGCGCGAGCCGCGCCGCGCCGTAGCTGAGGATCGCGAGGAAGAGCACGAGCCCCGCGGCCCCGGCGATGCGGTCGGCCCGGCGGTGGCTGAGGAACAGGACCGGCGCGGCGAACACCACGACGGCGAGGAAGGTCATCCCCCACAGGCCGACCAGCGAGGCGGCCTGCATCAGCGGCAGGTTGGCGGCGAGACCGTAGCCGAGCGCGTTCCAGGGAAAGCCGGTCAGCACATGGCCCCGCACCCATTCCGACAGGGTGAGGCCGACGGCGAGCGCCAGGATGCGGGACGGGCCGTCGCTCCACAGGAGCCGCGCGATCAGCGTGCCGAGCCCCATGAAGAGGCCGAGGCCGGCGGCGAGGCCGGCGATCGCGAACGGGATCATCCAGCCGAACTGCTCGACGTCCACCAGGAACGCCGCCGCGATCCACCACAGGCCCGAGAGGAAATAGCCGAAGCCGAACGCCCAGCCGACGCCGAAAGCCGCGCGCCAGTGCTTGAGCGAGCCGTCGGCGCGGCTGTCCACCGCCCCGTCGAGGAGCAGGACGAGCGCGGGGAGCGCCAGCCAGAGCACCGGGAAGGCGCCGTAGGGGGCCTGCGCGAAGGCCGCGATCGCGCCCGACAAGGCGGCGGCGAGGGCGCGCCGCCAGCCCCAGGCGAGGAGGAGATGATCGGCCAGCGCCTGCACCTGAGGTCACCCCGCTCGCGGCCAAGGCGGCACCGGCGTGCCGCCACGCCGCAGAACCGGTCCGGGCGCGCGAATCACGGGCGCCCGCCGGCCGTTGCCGGGATCGGATATGAGGCTCGCCGCCGTCAAGCCGCACCTGCCTCGCGGTCGCCGCTCTCCGCCGCCGCCGCGTCGCGCTGAACGGTGCGGCGGATGCGCAGCGAACGGATGCGGCGGGCGTCGGCGTCGATCACGTCGAAGGCGATGCCCGGGACCTTCTCGCTCGTGATCGTCTCGCCCTCGGAGGGCACGCGGCCGACCAGCGCGATGGCGAAGCCGCCGAGCGTGTCGACGTCGTCGCTCTCGTCCCACAGTTCGAAGTCGATGCCGGTCGCGGCCGAGACGTCGTCGAGCTCGGCCTTGCCGTGGGCGATCCAGCCGTTGCCGTCCGGCGCCGGCACCACGTCCCCGCCCTCGTCGATGTCGTGCTCGTCCTCGATGTCGCCGACCACGGTCTCGAGCAGGTCCTCGAGGCTGACGAGGCCGTCGACCCCGCCATATTCGTCGATCACCAGCGCCATCTGGATGCGGCTCTGCTGCATGCGCGCCAGAAGGTCGGCCGCGGGCACGGAGGCCGGCACGAACAGGACAGGCCGGACGATCCCGGTCTCGCTCAAGGGCCGGGCGAGATCGACCTGGCTCAGATGGATGCCGACCGCCTCCTCGGCGCGCGACTCGACCCGCGAGGCGGGCACCGTCGCCTGCTCGGCGATATAGGCCATGAGGTCGCGGATGTGCACCATGCCGCCCGCGTCGTCGAGCGTCTCCCGGTAGACCGGCATGCGGCTGTGGCCGGAGGCGCGGAAGCGGATCATCAGCTCGGTCAGCGTGATGTCCATCGCCACCGCGTCCACCTCGGAGCGCGGCACCATCACGTCCCAGACGCGCGTCTCGCGCAGCCTGAGGATGTTGCGGATCATCGCGCGCTCTTCCGCCGAGAACGCCTTGTCCTCCCCGGCCTCGCGGGAGAGCGCCATTTCGAGGCTTTCGCGCAGCGCCGAAGCCGAGGGCTTCAGTCCGACCGCGGTCATCAATCGGTCGATCCAGCTCTCGGCGGACCGGCCTTCGTCGTCGGGGCGGCCGGCAGGACCCTCGCGGTCCTGGGCCGTGCCGATACTCTGCGGATTAGCGTCGCTCATGGCGCCTTCGTCTCGACAGCGACCCCGTCGTCGGGACCGTCGGGGTCGGTGCCGAAATAGGGGTCAGGGATGCCGAGACGGGCGAGGATGTCGGCTTCGAGCCGTTCCATGTCCTCCGCCCCGGCGGCGTCGCGCTCGTGATCATAGCCGAAAAGGTGCAAGATCCCATGCACGAGTAGATGAGTTGCGTGATGCGCGAAGAGCTTTCCCTCCTCGGCCGCCTCGCGCAGCGTGGTCTCGCGGGCGATCACCACGTCGCCGAGCAGCGGACCGTCGTCCTCCTCGTCGATCGGGAAGGAGAGCACGTTGGTCGCCTTGTCGATGCCGCGCCATTGATGGTTCAGCGCGCGGATGCGCTCGTCGTCGGTCAGCACCACCGAAAGCTCGACGCCGTCCGGGGCATCGAGCCCGATCGCGTCCTCCACGGCGGCGACCGCCGGCTCGATCCAGGCGCGCGCGGAGGCCTCGTCGCCCCAGGTCTCGGCCTCGATCAGCAGCGCGACGCTGAGCGCGCCGGCGGCGGCGGCCGGGACCTCGCCGGGACTTCGCCCGTCACTCATCGCTGGTTGCTCCCGCCGAACCCCTGGTTCTGCGCGGCCAGCCGTTCCCGCGAGGTGTCGTCATAGGCCTTGACGATGCGGGCGACGAGTTCGTGGCGCACCACGTCCTTGTCGGTGAAGTTGACGCGGATGATGCCCTGCACGTCGCGCAGGATGTCGAGCGCGTCGACGAGGCCGGAGCGCTGGCCCGGCCCGAGATCCACCTGGGTCGGGTCGCCGGTGACGATCATCTTGGAGTTCTCGCCGAGCCGGGTCAGGAACATCTTCATCTGCATCGCGGTCGTGTTCTGCGCCTCGTCGAGCAGCACGACCGCGTTGGCGAGCGTGCGGCCGCGCATGAAGGCGAGCGGCGCCACCTCGATCATGCCCGACTGCAGCCCGCGCTCGACCTTCTCGGCCGGCATCATGTCGTAGAGCGCGTCGTAGAGCGGGCGCAGATAGGGATCCACCTTCTCCTTCATGTCGCCGGGCAGGAAGCCGAGCCGCTCGCCCGCCTCGACCGCCGGCCGCGACAGGATGAGCCGCGTGGCGTCGCCGCGCTCGATCAGCGCCGCCGCATAGGCGACCGCCAGATAGGTCTTGCCGGTGCCGGCCGGGCCGACGCCGAACACCATGTCGGCCCGGTCCATGGCCCGGATATAGGCGTCCTGCGCGGCGGTACGGGCGACCACGGTCTTCCGCCTGGTGGAGATCTGCGCCGGCGAGAAGCGCCCCTTCGGCTCGAGGGTCGGCAGCGGCAGCTGCGCGTCGGAGGCCTGCGCCATGCGGATCGCCCCGTCCACGTCGCCCGGATGCACCTCGGCGCCGCCCTGCAGCCGCGCCCAAAGGCTTTCGAGCACGTCGCGCGCCTGGTTGCAGGCCTGGTGCGAGCCCTTGATGGTGATCTGGTTACCGCGCGCGACGGTGCTGACGCCGAGCCGGCGTTCGATCTCGGCGAGGTTCTGGTCGAACTGGCCGAACAGGTCGCCGACCAGCCGGTTGTCGTCGAAGGCCAGGACCACATGAGTCAGGTCGGAGGCATGCGCCATCTGTGGAAAGGCCGGCGTCGGCCCCCGCGCTGCGTCGGTCAACCGGTCACCTCCGCGGCCTCGATGGAAACGGCGTCGCGTCCGCCGGACCGGTCGGCGAGCGTGGCGAACAGGCTGTAGGCGGCGATGCCGTGCACATGCACGTGCGCGATCGCGCCGGCGAGCGAGGCCGGCGCGTCCACATGCACCGGCTGCAGCCAGGGCGAGCGGCCGACCATCTGGCCCGGCCGGCGCCCCGGCTTTTCCACGAGGATGTCCATGACCATGCCGACCCGGCTCGCATTGAAGGCATGCGTCTGCCGGTCGATCAGCGCCTGCAGCGCGTGCAGGCGCTCGGTCTTGACCGGCTCGGGCACCTGGCCCTCGCGGCCGGCCGCCGGCGTGCCGGGGCGCGGCGAATATTTGAACGTGTAGGCGGCCGCGTAGCCGACCGCGTCGACGAGCCCGAGCGTGGCGGCGAAGTCGGCGTCGGTCTCGCCGGGAAAGCCGACGATGAAATCGCCCGAGAGCGCGATGTCCGGGCGGGCCTCGCGGATGCGGTCGATCAGCCGGCGGTAGTCGTCCGCCGTGTGGCGGCGGTTCATCGCGGCGAGCACCCGGTCGGAGCCGGACTGCACTGGCAAGTGCAGGTAGGGCATCAGGATCGGCAGGTCGCGATGGGCCGCGATCAGCTCCTCGTCCATGTCGGCCGGGTGGCTGGTCGTGTAGCGGATGCGGGCGAGCCCCTCGATCTCGGCGAGCCGCCGGATCAGGCGGCCGAGCGACCAGGCCGCGCCGCCGTCCGGCGCCTCGCCGTGATAGGCGTTGACGTTCTGCCCGATCAGCGTCACCTCGCGCACGCCCTCGACGACGAGGCGCCGGGCTTCCGTGACCACCTGGGCGACCGGACGCGAGACCTCCGCGCCGCGCGTATAGGGCACCACGCAGAAGCTGCAGAACTTGTCGCAGCCTTCTTGCACGGTGAGGAAGGCGCTCGGCGCCCGCGCGCGGGCCTGACGGCCGGCCGGCTCGGACAGCGCGGCGAATTTCTCCTCGATGGCGAAGTCGGTCTCGACGCTGCGCCGCCCTTCCGCCGCCGCCGCGACCATCTCGGGCAGCCGGTGGTAGCTCTGCGGGCCGACCACCAGGTCGACCGCGGGGGCGCGCCGCATGATCTCGCGGCCTTCCGCCTGCGCGACGCAGCCGGCGACCCCGATCATCAGCCCCCGGCCCTCGGCGGCGCGCTCCTCGCGCAGCGCGCGCAGGCGGCCGAGCTCGCTGTAGACCTTCTCGGAGGCCTTCTCGCGGATATGGCAGGTGTTGAGGATGACGAGATCGGCCTCCTCGACCCGCTCCGTCGGCTCGAAGCCCTGCGGCTCCAGGACGTCCGTCATCCTTTCGGAATCGTAGACGTTCATCTGACAGCCGTAGGTGCGGACCAGAACTTTCTTGGTGGGAGTCATCACTCTCGGGAGATCTCGTGCCCGGCCGCGGCCGGGTGCCGGTCCATCACTAGCGCGAAACGGGACGCGAGAGAATAGCGCCCGTTCATGGCATCGCCGCGACGGATGCGGGCGGCTCGGCGCCGGGTTTCAGGTCCATCGGGGCGAGCGCGCGGCCGGGCGACGGCGCCGGCAGGGCGGTCGTGCCGTAGGAGCGGCCGGCCACGCCCTGGTTGACCAGGTGGCGCACGGTGCGCTCGAGCGCGCGGGCGGCGAGCTTGCGGTCGGAGGTCGCGTCGAGCGGCAAGGGATCGCCCCAGACCACCGTCACGTCGAGCGGCGGCCCGGTGAACACGGTCCAGAGCGAGGGCACCAGCTCCATGTCGCCGTACCAGGCGAGGCGGATCCGCTCCTGCCGCCCGGTCGGCAGGCCGCCGAGCCCGCGATAGAGGATCGCCATCGGCTGCACCCAGACGCGCTCGTGGTCGCCGTGGGCGAGCGCCGAGCCGGCCGCGCCGATGAGGGCGGAGCGGAACGGCCTGACATGGGTGCCGTTCGACGACGTGCCCTCGGCGAACAGCACCATGGCGTCGCCGTCGGCGAGCCGGCGGCCGATCTCGCCGGCGACCTTCGCCGTCGCCTGGCGGCGTGTGCGGTCGACGAACACGCAGCGCTGCAGCACGGCGAAGAGCCCGAACAGCGGCCAGGTGGCAACCTCGGCCTTCGCCACGAACGAGACCGGCCGGCGGCTCGCGATCACCGAGACGTCGAGCCAGGAGACGTGGTTCGGCGTGATCAGGAGCGGGCGGCCGGCAGTGGGCGCGCCCTCCTCGGTGACCGTCACGCCGGCGCGCCGGAGCGCGAAGCCGTGCCACCAGACCGGCAGGTCGCGCGCGAGCCGCCAGCCGCGGCGGACCGCGATCATCTGCAGGGGCAGGGCCGGCAGCGTCACGGCCACCATGGCGAGGAGCGCCAGGATGGCGCCGAGGACGCCGAGGACTTGCGGCTTCCGCCCGCCCATGCGGCCTCCGCTCAGCTGTCCTTGTCGGCGCGGGCGGCCGCCGCCACGCCCGATGGCGAGATCGCGTCAGCATGGAGCGGCACGCCGTAGAGCTCGAGCCGATGATCGATCAGGCGGAAGCCCAGCTCGCGCGCCACGATCTCCTGCAGCTTCTCGATGTCCTCGCTGCGGAATTCGATGACGCGGCCGGAGCGCAGGTCGATCAGGTGGTCGTGATGCTCGTCCGGCACGGTCTCGTAGCGGGAGCGCCCGTCGCGGAAATCGTGCCGCTCGATGATGCCGGAATCCTCGAAGAGCTTGACGGTGCGGTACACGGTCGAGATGGAGATGCGCCGGTCGACCGCCGCGGCGCGGCGGTGCAGCTCCTCCACGTCCGGATGATCCGAGGCGTGCGCGATCACCCGGGCGATGACGCGGCGCTGCTCGGTCATGCGCATGCCCTTGGCGGCGCAGAGATCCTCGATGCTGGAGAGGCCGCCGGTCTCCGCGGCCCGATCCTCCCTGTCGCTGGCGTCCCTGTCGCTGGCCATGCCGTCCTCGCCGTGCGGCGCCGCCTGCCCCGGCCCGTCGCCCCGATTGCGCTAGCGGAGATCGGCGCGCATGACAAGCGCGTCGGCGCCGGGCTTGGAGCCGGCGCGATAGTAGCCCTTGCGCTTGCCGACGGTGGCGAAGCCGAGCCGGCGGTAGAGCGCGAGCGCCGCGACATTGCCGCCGTCCACCTCCAGGAAGCAGGCGGCGATGCGCTCGCCGTAGAGGCGGCGGAGCGCGGTCTCCACGAGCTGCCGCCCGAGGCCGCGGCCGCGATGGGGCGGCGCCACCGCGACGGTCAGGATCTCCGCCTCGTCGGCGGCCATGCGCACCAGAACGAAGCCGATCGGGCTCTTGGTGCCGAACACATTGGCGCGCCGGGCGACCAGGCAGAACACGTTGGGATCGCGCAGGAAGGCGCCGATCTCCTCCTCGCTCCAGTCGGACGCGAAGGAGGCGGCGTGCACGGCGGCGAGCTGCGTCGCGTCGCCCGGCCGCGCGTCGTCGATCGCGGTTTCGATCGTCGGCCACCACCAGAGCCAGTTGCTGATGAGCCAGGCGTTCACGCGGGCGCTCCCGGCGCGGCGCGCGCGACGCGGAAGCCCTGCTGCGGCTTGGCGTCGGCGGCGCGCAGATAGAGCGGGCCGGGCGGACGCTCGGGCAAGGGGGCGAGCGCGCCGAGGCGGGCGACGACGGCGATCGGCGGGGCGCCGCCCGGTGGCGCCGCGGTGAGAGGTGGGCCCTCGGTGGCGGCGAGGAGGGTCGCGCCGGATCCGGTCAGAACGGCGCGGCGGGCGCGCGCCAGCGTCGCGGCTTCGAGGATCGGAAGCGCTTCGGCGGTCCCGAGCGGCACCGGGCGCCCGTCCGGGCCGGCGCCGGCGAAGAGCTGCGCATAGACCTCGCCGCGCCGCGCGTCGATCGCGGCGAGGATCGGGCGGTCGTCCTCGCCGGACAGGTCGTTGCCGGAAGCGGCCGCAACGGCGAGCGCCTCGAGCGTGGTGACGCCGACGACCGGCACGCCCGCGGCGAGCGCGAGGCCGCGCGCGGCGGCGAGGCCGACGCGGATGCCCGTGAAGCTGCCCGGTCCGACCGTGACGGCGATGCGGTCGAGAGCCTCGAAGCTGCGGCCGCCCCCGGCCATGACCTCGGCGACCATGTCCATCAGCCGCTCCGCATGGCCGCGGTCGAGCTGCTCCGAGCGGGTCGCGCATTCGCGAAAAACGCCCGGCGCCCTGCCAGCGCCGTCCGCCTCGGCGAGGCACGCCGCGCAGGCATCGAGGGCCGTGTCGATCGCGAGGACGAGCATGTCGGGAACCTAACCGCCGATGGACGCCCAAGTCGAGCGGACTTTCGGCGGATAAGCCGGCTCACGACCGCGCGCGGTCCCGCCCCGTCAGGCGAGGCCGGCGCGGTTGCGGCGGTACCGTCAGGCCGGGCGCACTTCCTGCACGTCGGGGAGGAAGTGGCGGAGCAGGTTCTGGATGCCGTGGCGCAGCGTCGCGGTGGAGGACGGGCAGCCGGCGCAGGACCCCTTCATGTTGAGGTAGACGACGCCGTCCTTGAAGCCCTTGAAGGTGATGTCGCCGCCGTCGTTGGCGACGGCCGGGCGCACGCGGGTGTCGAGCAGCTCCTTGATGGTCGCCACCGTCTCCGCGTCGGCCGGCTCGAAGAACTCCTCGCCCGGCACGGCGTCCGGCTGGTCCGCTTTCATCACCGGCGCGCCGGACATGAAGTGCTCCATGATCACCCCGAGGATGGCCGGCTTCATGTGCTGCCACTCGGCGTCGGCCTTGGTCACCGTGACGAAGTCGTAGCCGAAGAACACGCCGGACACGCCCGGGATGGCGAACAGCTTCTCGGCGAGCGGCGACCGGTCGGCGCCGTCGGCGCCGCGGAACTCGGCGGTCCCCTCGGACAGCACCACGCGGCCGGGCAGGAACTTCAGGGTCGCCGGGTTCGGCGTCGTCTCGGTCTGGATGAACATGGCGGTCTCTCCTCTCGCGGGTTCAAGGCCCGGAGCGTCGTTCTGAAGGTAAGCCATGCGGCGGCCCGATCAAGGCCCGGATCCATGCGGCGGATCGCCCGCGGCCATGCCGCGGCCGGACGGACCCGTCGACGGCCGGGCCGGTCAGGCCAGCGCGGCGATTTCGTCGTCGGTCAGGTTGCCCGGCACGATCGTGATCGGCACCGGGAAACTCGCCGAACTCCGCCCCGCGATGGCGGTGACGAGCGGCCCCGGCCCCTCCGACGAGGTGCCGGCGGCGAGCACCAGCACGGCGACGTCCTCGTCCCTCTCGATCAGCTTCTGCACCTCGGTCGCGCGCACGCCCTCGCTGACGACCAGTTCCGGCTCGACCTTGGCGACCGAGCGCGCCCGCGCCGCCGCCTTGGCGAGCGTCAAGTCCGCCGCCTGGCGCGCCTCCTGCCGCATCATCTGCTCGACGCCGATGAAGCCGCGGAAGTCCTGGTCGTCGATCACATAAAGGAGGACGAGGCCGCCCTGCGTGTGTTCGGCCCTGTGCGCCGCATAGACGATCGCCCGGTCGCACTCCTGCGTCTCGTCGACGACAACGAGGAACTTGCGCTTGTGCCCGTCTTCGTGGGATCGCCGCTTCACAACCATGGCGTCGATGCTGCCACCGCCCGGCGCCTTGCACAAGGTCGGCGCGGCGCCGGTCGCCCGCGCGCCGTCGTCCCCGTCAGCCGCCGAACAGGCCTCGCGCCAGCGCGGCGGCGGCGACACCGATGCCGATCGTCGGCAGGAGCGGCAGCACCCAGGCGGCGGCCGCCGTGACGAGCGTCGCCGCCGTGTCCGCCGGCGAGGTGCCGAGCGCGGTCGGCGCGATGACCGCGGTCAGCACGGCCGGCGGGATCGCATCGAGCGCCGCGCGCATGCGCGCGCCGGTGCCGAGCCGGCCGGCCAGGAAAATCCCCGACACGCGGCAGAGATAGGAGACCGCGGCCATGTCGAGGATGGCGGCGAGCGTCATCGGGTCGATGCTCATGCCGGCGCATCCTTGCGGCCGGCGGCGACGACCGCGGCGCCGATGCCCGCGAAGGCGCCGGCGAGCACGTGCCAGGGCGAGCCGGCGAGGCGATGCGCGAGCGCCGCGGCGGCGAGGCTCGAAAGGATGACGAGCGGCGCGCCGGGCCTCCGCGCGAAGCCCGCGAGGAGGCCGATGAAGATCGCCGGGAAGGCGAAGTCGAGGCCATAGCGGGTCGGATCGCCGAGCAGCGGCCCGGCGATCGCGCCGAGCGCGGAGAACACCGCCCAGTTCGCCCAGAACACGACCGCGCCGCCGAGGAAGTAGGCGGCGCTAATCCGCCGCGTCGCCGCGCGGCGCTCGGCGAGCGCCCAGTTCTCGTCGACGAGGGCGAAAAGGCCGGTCAGCTGCTCGCCGAGCGGCAGATGCGCGAGCTTCGGCGCGATCGACGCGCTCATCAGGACGAAACGGGCGTTGATCAGCGCGGTCGAGAGGACGATGGCGAGGATCGGGACCGGCCTGTCCCAGAGCTGGATCGCCGCGATCTGCGCGCCGCCGGCGAAGTTCAGCGCCGAGAACAGGAACACCTCGACGACCGACATGCCCTTGGCGGCCGCGCCCGCGCCGACCAGGAGCGCGATGGGGACGGCGGCCAGCAGGGCGGGCGACAGGTCGACGAGGGCCTCGCGGATCTCGGCGGAGCGTACGGCAGGTGTGTGCGGATGTTCGTTCATACGCCGAGCCATGCCCGAAGCGACCGCGCCCGTCTTGAAGAAAATGAACCAGCCCGGCAGGGAGCCTCGCCGCCCGGGCGTCAGGCCGCGGCGGCCCGCCGGTAGGCGCCCGGCCCGACGCCGACGCGCGCCTTGAACTGGCGGGTCAGATGCGCCTGGTCGGCGAAGCCGAGTGCTGCGGCGACATCGGCGGGCGCCGCGCCGCCGCGCAGCGCGGCGCGGGCGTGGCGGATGCGCACATCGACCAGATAGGCATGCGGGGTCAGCCCGGTCGCGCGCCGGAACGCGCGGATCAGGTGATGCACCGAGAGCCCGGCCTCCGCGGCGAGCCGGTCGAGCGCCAGATCGGCCGCCGGATCCGCCTCGATCAGCTGGCGCACGCGGCCGACCGCGCGCGGCTCGTCGCCGACCCGGCCGGCGGTGACGCCGCCGTGGCGCAGGATGAGCGCCGCATAGGCGCGGTGCAGCGCCTCCTCGGCGCCGAACGGGTCGTCCGACCGCTCCGCCGCCCGGTGGGCGCTCGCGAGCAGGGCGGCGCCGGCCGGGTCGCGCACCGAGGCGAGCGGGAAATGCGGGGCCGGAATGCGCTCGTCCCCGGCGACAGAACGGGCGATGCGGCCGATCACGGCGACGGACGGATAGGTGGTCCGGTAGGAATAGCCGCCGCCATGGGGCGCGCCGTCATGCACCTCGTGCGGGTTGACGAAGACGATGTCGCCCGGCCCGCCATAGTGCCGCTCGCCGCGCAGCGTCCAGGTCTCGCAGCCCTCGAGGATCGTGCCGATCACATAGGTGTCGTGGGTGTGCGGCGCATAGGTGTGGTGCACATAGGTGGCGCGCAGGCAGTCGAGCCCTTCGAGCCGCTCGGCCACGAAGAAGCGCGCGGCCTCCCCCTCCCGCAAGGGCGAGGCCGTGATGGCCTCGGTCTGGCTGATCGGATCCAACATCGCGCGACGCTAGCATGCGGGGGCCGGGCTCGGCTTGAACAAAACCGGCCTCTCGACCGGCGGCGCGGCACCCCGCGAGGGGGCGCTCGCCGCCGGGCCTTCGGTCAGCGCAGAAAGCCGACGATGTCCTTGACGCTGTCCATGACCGGCGCGGCGAGCGCGGAGGCCCGTTCGCCGCCGTCCTTCAAGACGCCATCGATATAGGCGGGGTCGGCCACGAGCCGCTTCATCTCGCCGCCGATCGGCCCGAGCTTCTCGACCGCGAGGTCGGTCAGTGCCTGCTTGAACACGGAGAACTGGCCGCCGCCGTACTCGGCGAGCACGTCCTCCGGCTTCCGGCCGGACAGCGCGGCATGGATCGAGACCAGGTTCTCCGCCTCGGGCCGGCCCTCGAGACCCTTCGGCTCGGACGGCAGCGGTTCCGGATCGGTCTTCGCCTTGCGGAACTTCTGCGCGATCGTGTCGCGGTCGTCGGTGAGGTTGATGCGCGAATAGTCCGAGGGGTCGGACTTCGACATCTTCTTTGATCCGTCACGGAGACTCATGACGCGCGTCGCCGCGCCCTGGATGAGCGGCTCGGGCAGCGGGAAGAAGCCGTGCTCCGGCCCGGCGGCGAGGCCGAGATCGGCGATGCGCACGGCGAAGTCGCCGTTGAACTTCTGCGCGATGTCGCGGGCGAGTTCGAGATGCTGCTTCTGGTCGTCGCCGACCGGCACATGCGTCGCCCGGTAGACCAGGATGTCGGCCGCCATGAGGTTCGGATAGGCATAGAGGCCGACCGAGGCGTTCTCCCGGTCCTTGCCCGCCTTGTCCTTGAACTGGGTCATGCGGTTCAGCCAGCCGAGCCGCGCCACGCAATTGAACACCCAGGCGAGCTCCGCATGCTGGTGCACGCGGCTCTGGTTGAACACGATCTGCTTCCTCGGGTCGATGCCCGCCGCGATGAAGGCGGCCGTGACCTCGCGGATGGCGCGCGTCAGCTCGGCCGGGTCCTGCCACAGCGTGATCGCGTGCAGGTCCACGACGCAATAGATGCAGGGATGCGTCTCCTGCAGCGCCACGAATTTCTGGATGGCGCCGAGATAGTTGCCGAGATGCAGGTTGCCGGTCGGCTGCACGCCGGAAAAGACGAGCGGCGGAAACGGCGACGCGACGGGCGTCGGCGGTTCCTGCGTCGGAGAGGCGACTTCGGTCATGGCGGGGCCCTTCAGGCTGGCCGCTGGCTTCTGCGCCAAAACGCCGCCGCCGGTCAAGGGGAGGCACTGCCGGCCGGTCCGCCGGCGCGCGGCGAGCCGCACGAACTGGTCCGGAGCCGGCGCGGCGCGTTCGCCTCACGCGACGCCGGATCACCGGCGCAAGCCGACGGTCGAACAACAGGAAGCAGTCATGCCGTAACGTCAATAATCTTAATTGTTTACCCTTCGATCCCATGGTTTCGATCATCTGAATGAGTGGAGTTATTCCCCCATGCGCGTGCGCGGCAAAATCTTCAGCGTGGTCGGGATCATGGCCCTGGTGACGGCTGTAACCGTCGCCGGCGCGATCTATGCCATCGGCGGCATGTCCTCGAGCCTGCAGCAGTTCCGAAATGTTTCCCAGCAGGCCTTCGCCGGCGAGCATCTGAACCGCCTGGTCATTTCGGTGGTGGCGGAGTCGCGCGCCATCTATGGCGCCGGGTCCTCGGAAAAGGCGGCCCCCTTCGCGGCCTCGCTGCGTCAGACGCTGGCCGAGATCGACCGCACGCTCGCCGACTGGTCGGCCATCGTGCAGCCCGACCAGCGCGACGCCTTCGACGCGATGGTGAAGCGCGCCGCGGAATTCAAGGTGTTCCGCCTGGAGACGGTCCGGCTCGGCCTGGAGGTGTCGCCCCAGGCCGCCAACGAGCAGGGCAACACCGAGGCGAACCGGGCCAACCGCAAGGATTTCCAGGCCGGCATCGACCGCATCACCGAGGCCAATCACGCCCGGCTCGAAGCGATCAACGCGGAGATGGACACGCTGGCGAGCCGCGCCATCACGTTCCTCGTCACCTTCGCGGCGATCGGGAGCCTGTTCGGCTTCGCCATCGCGGTGTTCATCGGCACGCGCATGATCGCCTCGCCGCTCGCCGCGGTCACCGAGGTGCTGACCAGCCTCGCCGGCGGTGAGCTCGGCGTGGCGGTTCCGGCCCGGCTCGCGAAGGACGAGGTCGGCGATCTGTGGCGCACGGTCGGCCGTTTCCGCGCCGCGCTCGAGGCGGCCGAACTCATGCGCCGCGAACAGGCCCGCACCGAGGCCGAGCGGCGCGAACGGCGCCGCGCCGAAATGCTCGACGTGGCCCGCACGTTCGAGGCGGAGGTCGGCGGGGTCGTGACCGGCGTCGGCGAGGCGGCCGCCAAGGTGCTCGCCGCCGCCGAACTCCTCGCCCGCAACGCCAGCGAGACCACGCGGCGCTCCGCCTCGGTCGCCGCGGCGTCCGAGCAGACGACGGCGAATGTCCAGTCGGTCGCCGGCGCCTCGGAGGAACTCTCCGCGTCGATCGCCGAGATCGGCCGCCAGATCGCCGACGCGTCGCGGCTGATCGGCGACACGGTGGACGAGACCACCACGGCCGAGAACGACGTGCGCACGCTCGCCGACAGCGCGAGCCGGGTCGGCTCCATCGTGGCGATGATCCGCGCGATCGCCGAGCAGACCAACCTCCTCGCCCTCAACGCAACAATAGAGGCGGCGCGCGCCGGCGAGGCCGGCCGCGGCTTCGCGGTGGTGGCGAGCGAGGTGAAGATGCTGGCGAGCCAGACCGCCAAGGCGACGCAGGACATCGAGACGCAGATGTCGGCGATCCAGCATGCCACGGAACGCACCGTCGACAAGATCGGCGAGGTGGTGCGGCGCATCCGGCAGCTCGACCAGATCTCCGGATCGGTCGCCGCCTCCACCACCGAGCAGGACGCCGCCACGGGCGAGATCGCCCGCAACATCCAGGAGGCCGCCTCCGGCGCCGCCCTGGTCGCCTCCGACATCGCCGACGTGCAGCGCGCGGCGGTGCAGGGCGGCGAGGCCTCGGACGACCTGCTGCGCGCCGCCAAGGCGCTGAGTGGACAGTCGACCGCGCTCAGCTCGAATGTCGGTCGCTTCCTCGCGACGATCCGGGCGGCCTGACGGCTCAGGCACTCGATTCCGGAGCGATTCCTCTTCGATCGGATGATTCCGTCCGATCGGGAGATGCCCTACACGACGAGGCCGGACTGGCGGACGAGGTCGGCGAGGTTCGCCTCGGGCCGCGCCCCCACATGGCTGATGATCTCGGCGGCGGCGATGCCGCCGAGCCGGGCGCAGACGCCATGGTCGCGGCCGCGCGCGAGGCCGTAGAGGAACCCGGCGGCGTAGAGATCGCCCGCCCCGGTCGTGTCGACCACGCGCTCGACCGACGCCGCCGGCACCCGCGTGGTCGCCGCCCCGGCGATGACCATCGACCCCTCCTCCGAGAGCGTCACCGCGGCCAGCGCCGCATCCTGGCGCAGCGCCGCGACGGCGCTGTCGAAATCGGCGGTCTGGTAGAGCGACTGCACCTCGGCCCGGTTGGCGAACACGATGTCGACCGTGCGCGAGCGCAAGAGGTCGAGGAATTCCGGCCGGAACCGGTCGACGCAGAAGGAATCCGACAGGGTGAGCGCCACCTGCCGCCCATGCGCATGAGCGACGGCCGCCGCCTTGCGGAATGCCTGCTTGGCCGCCGGCGGATCCCACAGATAGCCTTCGAGATAGGTGACGCGGGCCGACGCCACGGTCGCCTCGTCGATGTCCGCCTCGGTCAGATGCTGGCAGGCGCCGAGATGGGTGTTCATCGTGCGCTCGCCGTCGGGCGTCACCAGGATCATCGAGCGCGCGGTCGGCTCGCCGCCGATGAGCGGCGCGGTGCCGAAATGGATCGCGGCGGCGCCCAGATCGTGCCGGTAGGCGGCCCCGAAGGCGTCGTCAGCGACCTTGCCGATGAAGGCGACGCGGCCGCCGAGGCTCGCCACGCCGGCCGCCGTGTTGCCGGCGCAGCCGCCGGAGATCATCGCCGCCTGCGGCATGTGGCCATAGAGCCGGTCGGCCTCGGCGGCGTCGATCAGCCGCATCGAGCCCTTCACGAGCCCTTCGCGGACGAGGAAATCCTCCTCCGCGCGCGCGATCACGTCGACGATCGCGTTGCCGATGGTGAGAACGTCCCTGCTTGCTTCGTTCATGTCCCGCCCGATCCGGGCGTCCGGCGCCCGGACGCGGCCTTAGCCGAATTGACCGCCCGCCGCAATCGCCGGCCGCCGGCCGTTCGTCGTTCGTCGTCCGTGGTCAGCCGATCACGCGGCTGACCACGCGGGCGGTGAAATCGACCATCGGGATGATGCGCGCATAGTTGAGCCGGGTCGGCCCGATCACGCCGAGCGCGCCGACGATCCGGTTCTCCTTGTCGCGATAGGGTGACACGACCAGCGAGGAGCCGGAGAGCGAGAAGAGCTTGTTCTCCGAGCCGATGAAGATGCGCACGCCGTCGCCGCGCTCGGCCGAGCCGAGCAGCTGGATCAGGTCGCGGTTGCGCTCCAGGTCGTCGAACAGGAGGCGCAGGCGCTCCAGGTCCTCGGCGGCGCGCAGGTCCTCGAGCAGGTTCGCCCGGCCGCGCACGATGAGCTGCTGCGGCCGCCCCTCCTGCGCGCCCGCCCAGCTGACGAGGCCGGTCTCCACCACCTTCTTGGTCAGTTCGTCGAGCTGCGCCTGGCGCTCGGCCTGCAGCCGCTCCATCTCCAGCCGCGCCTCAGCCAGGGTTCTGCCGCGGATGTTGGCGTTGAGGAAGTTGGTCGCCTCGATGAGCGCCGAGGACGGCAGGCCGGTCGGCAGCTCGACCACGCGGTTCTCCACCGAGCCGTCCTCGCCGACGAGGACGACCAGCCCCTTGTTCGGCTCCAGCCGGACGAATTCGATATGCTTCAGCCGCATGTCGGATTTCTGCGTGAGCACCACGCCGGCGCCGCGCGACAGGCCGGAGAGCAGCTGGCTCGCCTCGGTCAGCACCTGCTCCACCGTGCGCCCGCCGCCGCCCGCCCTGACCTCCGCCTCGATCCGCCCGCGGTCGTCCTGGCTGACGTCGCCGACTTCAAGCAGCGCGTCGACGAAAAAGCGCAGGCCGGCTTCGGTCGGCAGCCGTCCCGCGGAGGTGTGCGGGGCATAGACGAGGCCGAGGCTTTCCAGGTCCTGCATGACGTTGCGCACGCTCGCGGGCGACAGCGTCATGGGCAGGATGCGCGAGACGTTGCGCGACCCGACCGGCTCGCCGGTCTCGAGATAGGTCTCCACGATGCGCTTGAAGATCTCGCGCGAACGCTCGTCGAGCTGGGAGAACGCGCTGTTGGGTGCGCCGGTCACGGGGTTCGGCATGGCTCCTCGATGCTGTCACAGTCTCCACGATGGAACCACGCGCGGCGGCGCGGTTCAATTGTCGGCCGAAACAAGCCCTCCTTGCTTTACGCCGCCGACGGTCCGGGGTAGGGATCGCCGCCTCACAACGGCGCCCGACCGAACCGCAACCGAGGCCTCTCCATGCGTCCATCCAAGCGCGCCCCCGACGAACTGCGCCCCGTCACGCTGGAACGCGGCGTGTCCCGGCACGCCGAGGGCTCCTGCCTCGTCAAGTTCGGCGATACCCATGTCTATTGCACGGCGAGCCTCGAGGAAGGCGTGCCGTCCTGGCTGCGCGGCCAGCAGCGTGGCTGGGTCACCGCCGAATACGGCATGCTGCCGCGCGCGACGCACGACCGCATGCGGCGCGAGGTGACGAGCGGCAAGCCGTCCGGGCGCACGCAGGAGATCCAGCGCCTGATCGGCCGGTCGCTGCGCGCCGTGGTCGACCTGCAGGCACTCGGCGAGCGGCAGATCTCGGTCGATTGCGACGTGATCCAGGCCGACGGCGGCACCCGCACGGCCGCCATCACGGGCGCCTGGGTGGCGCTGCATGACTGCCTCGAATGGATGCGCCTGCGCAATCTGGTCAAGACCAAGGTGCTGCGCGACCATGTCGCGGCCATCTCCTGTGGCATCTACAAGGGCACACCCGTGCTCGACCTCGACTATCCGGAGGACAGCGCGGCGGAGACGGATGCGAATTTCGTCATCACCGGATCCGGCGGCATCGTCGAGATCCAGGGCACCGCCGAGGGAAAGCCCTTCACCGAGGCGGAGCTGATCGCGCTGCTCGGCCTCGCCCGCGGCGGCATCGCCCGGCTCGTCGACCTGCAGAAGATGGCGATCCTCTGATGGCGCCGGCGTATCGCAGACTGGCGCTCGCCGACTGGGGCGGCACCCTGGTGGTCGCCACCCACAATCCGGGCAAGCTCGCCGAGATCGCGGACCTCATCGCGCCCTACGGCCTCGACGCCGTCTCGGCCGGCGCGCTCGGCCTGCCCGAACCGGAGGAGACCGGCGACAGCTTCGAGGCGAATGCCGAACTGAAGGCGCGCGCCGCCGCGACCGCCGCCGGCAAGCCCGCGCTCGCCGACGATTCCGGCCTCGCGGTCGTGGCGCTCGGCGGCGATCCGGGCATCTACTCGGCCCGCTGGGCGGGTCCCGACAAGGATTTCGCGCGCGCCATGCGCACCGTCGAGGAACTGCTCGAGGCAAAGGGCGCCGCCGAGCCCGGCGACAGGCGCGCCTACTTCGTCGCCGTGCTGGCGCTCGCCTGGCCGGACGGCCATCTGGAACTCTTCCGCGGCGAGGTGCACGGCACGCTCGTCTGGCCACCGCGTGGCGACAAGGGCTTCGGCTACGATCCGATGTTCCTGCCCGACGGCTTCGACCGGACCTTCGGGGAAATGACCGCCGACGAGAAGCACGGCTGGCGCCGGGGTGGCGCCGAGGCGCTGTCGCACCGCGCCCGCGCCTTCGCCCTTTTCGCCGCCGCGTGTCTCCCGGACTGACCCCGGTGTTGCTCGCCCGGACGCGCCGGCGCGGCAGCACCCCTCGACCCGCGCCGGCAACCTCGGCCCGCCGGACCGGTGTCGGCCATCCAATCGCGCCGACCGCGTGCCGCAGTCGACGGGCGCGCGGGGCGCCCGAACCGGGAGCTTTCGACCATGACGCATGCCGCCGGCCAGAACCCGCCTCTTGTGGCCGACGCCGCCGCTTCGACCCGTGTCGTTGATTTGGATGGGGCGGCCGAACCCGGCTTCGGGGTCTATGTGCATTGGCCGTTCTGCGCCGCCAAATGCCCCTACTGCGACTTCAACAGCCATGTCCGGTTCGATCCGCCCGACCAGGACCGGTTCGCCGCCGCCTTCGCCCGCGAGATTGCCCACCACGCCGCGCTCACCCCGGGCCGCACCGTCGGCAGCGTCTTTCTCGGCGGCGGCACGCCCTCGCTGATGGCGCCCGCGACCGTCGGCCGCATCCTCGAGGCGATCGCGCGCAGCTGGTCGATCGCGCCGGATGTCGAGATCAGCATGGAGGCGAACCCGACGAGCGTCGAGGCGGAGCGCTTCCGCGGCTACCGCTCGGCCGGCGTCAACCGCCTGTCCCTCGGGGTGCAGGCCCTCGTCGACTCGGACCTGAAGGCGCTCGGCCGCCTGCACGACGTCGCGCAGGCGCTCGCCGCCATCGCGATCGCGCGCGCCACCTTCCCGCGTATCTCCTTCGACCTCATCTATGCGAGGAGCGGCCAGACGCCGTCCGCCTGGCAGGCCGAACTGACCCGCGCGCTCGACTTCGCGGCCGACCATCTCTCCGTCTACCAGCTGACCATCGAGGAGGGCACGCGTTTCGCCGACCTCCACCGTGCCGGCAAGCTCGTCGTGCCCGACGAGGACACCGCGGCCGATCTCTACGAGACGACCCACGCGGTGCTCGACCGTCACGGCATGCCCGCCTACGAGATCTCCAACCATGCCCGCCCCGGCGCCGAGTGTCGGCACAACCTGGTCTACTGGCGCTACGGCGAATATGTCGGCGTCGGCCCCGGCGCCCATGGCCGCCTCGCGCTCGCCGACGGCCGCCACGCGACCGCGGCCGAACGGGTGCCGGAGCGCTGGCTGGAGCAGGTCGAAGCCGTCGGCCACGGCCTCGTCACCGACGACCTGCTGTCGCGCGACGAACAGGGCGATGAATATCTGTTGATGGGCCTGCGCCTGAAGGAGGGCATCGACCTCGCCCGCTTCGAGCGCATCTCGGGCCGGCGCCTCGACCCGCGCCGCCTCGACGACCTGGTCGGCCACGGCCTCGTCGAGGTCACCGCCGACCGCCGCGCCCGCGCCACCCCCGCCGGCTTCGCCCTGCTCGACGCCGTGGTGGCCGACCTCGCCGCCTGACGCCCGAGCCGCGGGACCATCGACAAGAATCCCGTTGCCGGCATGCGCGATGCCACAAGGGTCGCAGGGCGACGGACGCAGCGCCGAGCCCGGATATCCCATGGCGGTCAGGTTTCGTTTGAGGTCGCGTCCGGGGCCGAGGGCTTTCACGGAACCGCTCACCGCACCGAAGCGCCCGGGCCCCGCTGGGCGCGAGGCGGCCGTTGACCCACCGGCACGGTCCCGCGCATGCAACACGAGCGACAGGGCCCGCTCGCGGCATCGTCCCGCAGACCTGCGGCCCGGCCGATCGAGACGACGGACGGTTGCGCCGTCTGAAAGCCGCCCCCGGCATACCCGCGGCGCAAAACGCCCCGGAAACCGATGAATCAGGCTCAACCCACCAGAAAATCGACGTCTCAGGCCCGATCGGGCGGAAACTGGCGCGGCGCCGGAGCGGCGATCTTCAGGCCGCCCGGGCCGATCTCGTACACGGCGAGGCCGCGTTCGCTGGTCCCGTCCGGCTTGAAGCGGAAGAGGCCCGTCCGCCCCAGAAATCCGACCCGCGACAGCATGAGTTCTTCGCGGAACGGCGGCGCCCCGGCATTGCGCACGAGCCCGCCGGCCAGATAGACCGCCTCGTAGCCGAGCACCGCGAGCGGGCCGGCATCCGTGTTGAAGGCCTGGCGGTAGGCCTGCCGGAACGCCTCGATGAGCGACTGGTCGGCCGCTGGAAACCACCCCCCCGCCAGCGCCGGGTTGCTGAACACACTCGGCTCGTTCCATCGGCTGGTGCCGATCAGCCGCACGCGGCGGTCGAGCCCGGCCGCCTGCAGCGCCTGCGCGGCCTGCGCTGCGTTCGACGCGGCATCCGGGATGAACACGGCATCGATCTGCTGGCCGAGCTTGGCGATCGATTGCGCCTTGGCGGTGATTTCCGAGGTGTCCTTGTAGCGCTCGATCACCTGCACGCGCGCATCGACCTGCGCGGCGGCCTGGCGGAACGCCGCCTCGGTGACCGCGCCATAGGCGTCGTCCGGCACCATCGCGGCGAACGAGCGCTTCCCCTGGCTCGCCGTGAAGGCGACGATCCGCTCGACGTCGACGACCGGCAGGAAGCCGATCAGATAGACGCCGCGCGAGGCGACGCTGGCATCGGTGGTGAAGGTGACGACCGGCACGGCCGCCTGTCGGGCGGGCACCGCGACGCCGCGCGCCGAGACGGCGTTGAGCGGCCCCATGATCAGCTGGGCCCCCTCCTGGATCGCCTGCGAGGCCGCTGCTTCGCCACCCTCGGTCGTGCCCAGGTCGTCCTTCACGAGTATGGTGAGGCCAGGTCCGGCGGTCGCTTCGCGCAAGGCGAGTTCGGCCGCGTTGCGCAGCTGCTGCGCCACCTGGCTCGACTGGCCGCCCGCCGAGGTCGGAAGAATGAGCGCGACCTTGACCTCGCCCTTGCCCAACGTGTTGGGGTTCGGCTCGCCGTCCGGCTTCACCGGCAGAGCCGGGCCGCCGGTGCCGAACATGCCCGGCAAGCTGCCGGACCGGCCGCCCTGGTCGCAACCGGCGAGCCCGGTCGCGACCCCCGCGATCCCCAAGGTGATCTGGCGTCGCGAGAGGCCGCGAGGTCGGTAAGGGGCGTCGCTCGGCATTCGGCTCGGCTCGTGGCAAAGTCGCGGGATCGATGCTATGGGCTCGCCGATTGTGTCGGGTGCATGATGCAAAGTCAAAGCGCCGAGCGGTCCGGCGCGGCCATGCCGACAAGACGTCGCCGTGCCGTCGGCACGGGATCCGCGACGGCCGGGAACGATGCCGATGACCGAGCAGGATCAAGATCAAGCCCCAGAGCCGACCTATCATGTCGGCCACAATGCGTATCGTGCCGCCCGCCTGGATCCGGCGCTCTACATCGTGGCGACGCCGATCGGCCATCTCGCCGACATCACCATCCGTGCCCTCGAGACTCTGGCCGCCGCCGACCGGATCGCCTGCGAGGACACCCGCGTCACGCGCGTCCTGCTCGACCGCTACGGCATCCGCACCAAGCTTATCGCCTATCATGAGCACAACGCCGCCCGCGAAAGGCCGCGCCTCCTTGCCGCGCTCGCCGAGGGCCGCAGCATCGCCCTCGTGTCGGATGCCGGCACGCCGCTCGTGTCGGATCCAGGCTTCAAGCTGGTGGAGGCGGCGCTCGAGGCCGGCCACCGTGTGGTGCCGATCCCGGGGCCGTCGGCGTTGCTCGCCGCCCTCGTCGCATCCGGCCAGCCGAGCGACGCCTTTCTCTTCGCCGGATTCCTGCCCGCCAAGGCCGAGGCCCGCCGGATCCGCATCCAGGAACTCGCCGGCGTCGCCGCGACGCTCATCCTGTATGAAAGTCCGCGTCGACTCGCCGAGACCCTGGCGACGCTGGTCGCGGAACTCGGCCCCGAGCGCCCGGCGACGGTCGCGCGCGAACTGACGAAGACCTTCGAGGAGGTCGTCCGCGGCACGCTCGGCTCGCTCGCCCCGCACTGGGCGGAGCGGGCGCCCAAGGGAGAGATCGTCGTCGTGATCGGTCCGCCGCTCGCCGCCGGTGCGGCGAGCGAGGCGGATGTAGATCGACTGCTCGACGCGGCGCTCGCCCGCCTGCCGCCCGGCAAGGCCGCCGCCGAAGTCGCCCGGCTGATCGGTGCCGACCGCAAGGATCTGTACGAGCGCGCGCTCGCGCTCAAGCCGGCGTCGCCCCGGCCGGATCTCGACACGAACGGCGGACAGCGGCGGCGCCGACCGTGACCCGGCCGATCGGCGATCCCCGTTCCGCCCGGCGGGACCCCGGCACCGCGCCATCCGAACGCGGCGCGGACGACCGGCGCGTTGCCTACCGACGCGGCATCACGGCCGAGGCGCTGGCAGCCTGGTCGCTGCGGCTCAAGGGATACGGTATCCTCTCGCGCCGGTTCCGAGCCGCCGGCGGCGAGATCGATCTCGTCGTCCGGCGCGGCCGCCTGCTCGTCTTCGTCGAGGTCAAGGCGAGAGCGGACTTCGACGAGGCATTGCAGGCCGTCACCCATGAAACGAGCCGACGCGTGGCGGCCGCCGCCGAGGCCTTCGTGGCAAGACGCCCGCGCTATGCCGATTTCGACCAGCGCTTCGACATCGTGCTGGTGGTTCCGAGGCGCTGGCCGCGGCACGTGATCGACGCCTGGCGTCCGGATCGCTGAACCGCCGCCGCCGCGCGCGGAGCCATTTCGCTCGCCGCCCAACGGCGGCCGGTCGCGGCCCGATGGACGGGGCGGCGCGGGTTGGCTAGACATGAGCTTCGACCGCCCGGATCCGCCGGATCGAGGCATCCGCCTGACCGGCGCATCGTCCGCCGGCGCGAAACCCGAGGATGCCGCATGCCGCTCGACGTCGCCGTTCAGATGGACCACATCCGCTCGATCCGTATCGGAGGCGACTCGACCTTTGCTCTGATGCTCGAGGGGAAGCGGCGCGGCCATCGTCTCTGGCACTACACCGCCGACCGGCTCTCGCTGCGCGACGGTACGGTCCATGCCGTGGTGGAACCGGTCGACGTGCGCGACGCCGAGGGCGATCACTTCACGCTCGGCACGCCGGAACGCGCCGATCTCAGGCGCTTCGACGCGATCTTGATGCGCCAGGATCCGCCATTCGACATGCACTACGTCACCGCGACGCATCTTCTGGAGCGGGTCCACCCCGAGACGCTCGTCGTGAACGATCCCGCCTCGGTCAGGAATGCGCCCGAAAAGGTGTTCGTCACCGAGTTTCCCGACCTGATGCCGGCGACCTTGATCAGCCGGGACCCCGACGAGATCCGGTTGTTTCGCCAGGACTATCCGGACGTCGTCATGAAGCCTCTCTACGGCAACGGGGGACAGGCGGTGTTCCGCGTCAAGCGCGACGACGAGAATTTCGGATCGCTGATGGATCTGTTCGCGGCGACCTTCCGCGAACCTTGGGTCGTGCAGGAGTATCGCCCAGAGGTGCGCGACGGCGACAAGCGGATCATCCTGGTCGACGGCATCTTCGCCGGTGCGGTCAACCGTGTTCCGGCCGCAGACGATCTGAGGTCCAACATGGTGCGGGGCGGACAGGCGGCCGCCACCGAACTGACCGAGCGCGAGCGGGAAATCTGCGCGCGCATCGGGCCGGCGCTGAAGGCGCGCGGGCTCCTGTTCGTGGGGATCGACGTTATCGGCGGCTATCTGACCGAAATCAATGTGACTTCGCCGACCGGCATCCGCGCCGTCCGCCGGCTCGGCGGCCCCGACATCGCCGCGCTGATTTGGGACGCGATCGAGGCCCGGCGCCGCTGATCCGCTGCCGTCCGTGGAGTCCGGGAGAAGGTTTTGCCCATGAACAAGATCCTCGCGGTCCTGATCGTCTCGCTCTGGTGCCTTGCGGCAAGCCCGTTGGCCGCGCAGGACTATCGCTTCGCGATCGTCGCCCCCGCGGCGGGAAATCCGTTCTTCCTGCAAATTCGCGAAGGATGCACGGCCCGCGCCAAGGCGATCGGCGGGCCGGTCTGCCTCTATGTGGCGCCGGGCGGCGAGGAAAAGCGGAGCCAAGCCGAACTCGTCCGGGATCTTGTCAAGGAGCGCATCGACGGGATCGCCATCTCGCCCGAGCCGAGCGCCGAGGTGGCGGCGGCGATCGACGCGGCGGTCGCGGCGGGCGTTCCGGTCGTGACCTTCGACGCCGACCAGGCGCAGAGCCGCCGGATGGCCTTCGTCGGCACGAATGCGAAGGATTTCGGGCGCACGCTGGGCAACGCGGTCAAGCGGTGGAAACCGAAGGGCGGCCGCTTCGCCGTCCTGAGCGCCGATCCGAGCCTGCCCGTCCTTTCCGAGCGCATCGCCGGCCTTCGCGACGCGCTGTCGATCGGTTGGACGGAGATCAAGGACTCGCCCTATGTGATCGACGGGACGTTCCCGGACGCGGTCCGCATGATGGACGCCGCGCTCGCCAGTCATCCGGAACTCGACCTGATCGTGTCGGTCGGAGCCTGGCCGATGCTGGCACCCGACGAATGGCGGAGCTTCGTCGCGAAGTACAAGCCGCGGATCGACCAGGCGCAAACCGTCCTCGTCATCGCCGACGCGCTTCCGGCGCAGAAGGCGCTGGTGCGCGAGGGCATGGGTCATGTCCTGGTCGGCCAGCGTCCGGCCGACATGGGTGCCAAGGTCATCGATCTGCTCGTCGACCTCAAGAATGGCCGCAAGGTTCCGGAGGTCGTTTATGTGGGGTTCGACACCTTCACGCGACTTGATCTTTTGAAGTCGAACTAACCGGGCGTCAGGTCTTTCCCGATCAGCAGGCGGGGTGGCTTTCCGCGCCGGAGGGCCTCCCCGGCCGGATACCGTGCGTCGTGCCGGAAGGAGTTGGACCGTCCGCGCCGCGGTTTTCTTGCCGAGACGTTGGGTGATGGCAGCAAGCTGCAGAATCCACGGCAGCCAGCGTGCCAGGACCAGCCGGATCGGTGCCTTGCTCATGAAGGCAAGGAGGCGCCCGCCGCCAGACCCGGCTTGGGCACGCGGCGCCGTAACCGGAAGCGGACCGCCACGTACGGCCGGTTTGCCCGCGGCGGCCGGAGAATGATCGCGACGTCGGGGCATCGTCGCATCCGTGGCTTCAGCCGTCCCCCCACCGACCAACGGCGGCTGCCCGCACCGCCTGGAGCGGACGCGGGCTGACGATCCTCGCCGGGAACCTCTCGACCGGACCTCCACTGCCACCTCCTGATGCGCATGGGCCGGCAGGCCCCCAGCCCGCCCGGCCTACTCGAATGTTAACGCATTCGTCTCGCTAGGGTTGTATTTGTTGCCGGAATGTTCTAGGAACGAAGCCACGATGTCAAGTGGGTGCGGCGATGGTTTCACATGTCACGACGGTCTCCTTCCAAGGTGTCGATGCCATCCCGGTCGACGTTCAGGTTCAGCTGACAAGCGGCAAGCCCGTCTTCACCGTTGTCGGCCTCCCGGACAAGACCGTCGGCGAAAGCCGGGAGCGTATCCGCGCCGCGCTTTACGCATCTGGTCTTGCATTGCCACTCAAGCGGATCACGGTCAATTTGGCACCGGCCGATCTACCCAAGGAAGGAAGCCATTACGACTTGCCGATCGCGCTCGGGATATTGGCCGCAATCGGTGCCATTCCGGGCGACCAGTTGATGGACCGCGTCGCGCTCGGCGAACTCGCGCTGGATGGCACCATCGCGGCGGTTGCAGGCGTTCTTCCCGCCGCCATCGGGGCGAATGCGATGGGCAAGGGGTTGATCTGCCCGGCCGACTGCGGTTCGGAGGCGGCCTGGGCGAGCCCGGACATGGAAATCCTGGCGGGGCGGAGCCTCATCCAGCTCGCCAATCACTTCAAGGGCACGCAGGTCCTCGGTCGACCGGAACCGCGCATTCGCGAGACGAACGGTCCCGGTCCGGATCTGCGCGACGTGAAGGGCCAGGAGACGGCGAAGCGCGCCCTGGAGATCGCGGCCGCCGGTGGCCATCATCTTCTTTTGTGCGGGCCGCCGGGCGCGGGCAAGTCCATGCTGGCGAGCCGGCTTCCCTCCATCCTGCCGCCACTCACGCCGCGCGAACTGCTCGAAGTCTCGATGATCGCCTCGATCGCGGGCGAATTGCCGGGCGGCAAACTGTCCGATCAGCGACCGTTCCGAGCGCCGCACCATTCCGCCAGCATGGCCGCCTTGGTCGGCGGCGGCCTGCGCGCGCGGCCCGGCGAAGCCTCGCTCGCCCACAACGGGGTGCTGTTCCTGGACGAATTGCCCGAGTTCCATCCGCAAGTGCTCGACAGCTTGCGCCAGCCGCTGGAAACCGGATCGGTCATGATCTCGAGGGCCAACCAGAAGGTGACCTATCCGGCTCGTGTGCAGCTGGTCGCGGCCATGAATCCCTGCCGCTGCGGCCATGCGGGAGAACCGGGATTCCAGTGCCGGCGGGGCGACCGATGCCGCGACGAATACCAGGAGCGCCTGTCCGGACCGCTGCTCGACCGCATCGACATCCGCATCGAAGTCGGCGCGGTGAGCGCGGCGGATCTCGTGCTGCCGACACCGCGCGAGGGTTCGGCCGAGGTCGCGGCCCGCGTGGCGCGAGCCCGCCAGCGGCAGCACGATCGTTTCGCGACGCTCGGGCTCGACGCCTACCGCACCAATGCGGACTGCCCCGCCTCGGTCATCGAGGAGATCGCGAAGCCCGACGCGGCCGGCCAGCGCCTCCTGGCGGACGCCGCGGACGCGCTGCACCTGACCGCGCGTGGTTATCACCGGGTGCTGAAGGTCGCCAGAACCCTCGCCGATCTCGAAGGGGCCGACAAGGTCGGCCGGATGCATCTCGCCGAGGCGATCGCATACCGAGGCGAAACCGACCGCCGCAGGAGAGCCGCATGAGCGCGCAGGCACGAGCCGTCAAGCCTTTGGCAAGGCCGGCCCTTTATGCTTCGCCCATGGCGGGACCGAAAGCGCGGAGCAGCAGACGTGGGGACGGGGCGCGCCGCGCCGCCGCGGGGCACTATGCGACGCGACGCGCCTGGGCCGGCGAGCGCCTTGCGCGCTATGCCGCGGAAGCGACGCATCGGCACCGCGACGCCGATGCGGCCGGTGACGCCGAGCGCCGAATGGAGGATCTCGAGGACGAGATCTGGCGCCTGCGGGAATTCGTGGAGCGCTATCGGTCCGTGCTCGCCACGTCCGGAGACGCCGTGCTGCGCCTCGATGGCGAACGGCGGATCGTGTTCCTGAACGAGGGCTTCGAACGGCTGTTCGGCCTAGACGAGACGGCCGTGCTCGGCCGGTGCGTGGAGGATGTCGTCGCCGGCCTGACCCTCTCCTCGGAGGGCCGTCGACACGAGCTGAACGGCGGCACGGATCTGCGGCTCGACACGGCGACGGGTCCCAGATGGTTCGCTCTTCGAGAGTTCCCGGTCTCGCTCCGCCCCGGCGATCCGGCGGTAACCCAGGTCGTGATCGGCGATGTGAGCGACCGGCGCGCGATCGAGCAGGAATTGCGCCGCGCCCGCGATCTCGCCGAGGCGGCGAGCGCGGCGAAATCGCGCTTTCTCGCGCTGGCGAGCCATGAGATCCGAACGCCGCTGAACGGCATCCTGGGGATGGCCGATCTGCTGCTCGACACGCCGCTCACCTCCGAGCAGGCGACCTATGCGCGGGCGGTCCGGATGTCCGGCGAGGCGCTGCTCTCGCTCGTCACCGACGTGCTCGATTTCGGCCGCATCGAGTCCGGGCGCCTCGACCTCGAACCCGCGCCCGCCTCGATCGAGGACACCGTGCAGGACGTGGTGGAACTGCTCGCGCCGCGCGCGCAGGCGAAAGGCCTGGAACTGGTCGGAAGCGTGGATCCCCTGATCCCGGCGGCGGTCCAGATCGACGGCACACGCCTGCGGCAGGTCCTGCACAATCTCGCCGGCAATGCGGTGAAATTCACCGAGCGGGGCGGCGTCGTGATCACGGCGCGTCGGCTCCAAGGCGCCGACCCCGTCGATCCGCGCCGCCCGGCGAGCGGGGCCGTCGCCGACACGCGTTGCCGCCTGCGTTTCGAGGTGACCGATACGGGGATCGGCATTGCCGCGAAGGACCAGGCGCGCATCTTCGACGAATATGAGCAGGCGGACCACGGACCGACGCGGCGCTACGGCGGAACGGGTCTCGGCCTCGCCATTTCGCGCGCCATTGTCCGCCGCATGGGCAGCGACGTCGATGTGACGAGCGAGCCCGGCCGGGGGTCGACCTTCGGCTTCACCCTGACTGCGGAGGTCTCGCCCGCGAGCCTCGGCCCGTCCGTTCCGACTGGCCGGCCACTGACCGGCCGGCGCGTGCTGATCGTGTCGCCCGCCGAGATCGAGCCGAAGCTTCTGCGCGCCCGCCTGGAAGACTGGGGCGCGACGGTCCGGCTCGTCAGCGGCGCGGACCGGGGAAGCGGCGGCGAGCGGATCGACGCCGCGCTGATCGATCATCATCCGGGCCAGGACGCGGCCGCTGCGCTCGCGGCCCTCGCCGCATCCGGCAGGCCGCCGCCGGCGGCGGTGCTGCTCGCCCCGCACGACCGCCGATCGCTCGACCGGCTGAAGGACGCGGGCTTCGTGGGCTGGCTGGTCAAGCCGGTCAGGTCCGGCTCGCTCCTCAAAGTGGTCACGGCGCTGACCGAGGGCCGCTCGGTCGCGGCGGACGCGCTCGACCGGCGCCTCCCCGCGCGGCGTCCATCCGCCACGCAGGTGACGGAGAACGCGCGGGCGAGCGTGCTCGTCGCGGACGACAACCCGATCAACGCGCTCCTCGCCCGCGCCCTGCTCGAAGGCCTCGGTCACGACGTGACGCTCGCCCGCGACGGCGCCGAGGCGGTCACCCTGGCCGCCGCCCGCGCCGCGGAAGGGCAGGCCTACGACCTCATCCTCATGGATCTGCACATGCCGGTCCTCGACGGCTACGCGGCGATCCGCCAGATCCGCGACGCCGAGGCGGGCTCCGGACGGCGCAGCGCGATCGTGGCGCTGACCGCCGATACCACGAAGGACACCGAACATGCGGCCCGCTCGGCCGGCGCCGACGGGCGTCTCATCAAGCCGGTCGACCAGGGCGCGATCTCGGCGATCCTGGCCGAACTGGTGCAAGGACCGCGCGCCGGCTGAGGACCCATGGGAGGCCCCCGCGCCCAGATCCGACAAATGAAATCCGCGCCGCCGAGGAACGGCCGCTAGAGCATTTCCCGATCGGGCGGAATCATCCGATCGGAGACGAAATGCCCTAGATTCAATAGCTTGAGCAAGTCCTTTTCGTCCGGATCCTTGCGATCCGGACGGGACAGGCTCTAATAC